>Ga0315914_1009501_pt1 | contig 12469 bp, 6 predicted proteins | sample MpolenodulesMG_FD_203920 | JGI IMG/M metagenome (GOLD analysis project Ga0315914, IMG submission 203920) | Medicago polymorpha root nodule microbial communities from Los Angeles, California, United States - elongated nodules | ecosystem: Host-associated > Plants > Roots > Nodule | place: USA... | reverse complement strand
ATAACAGATGGCGTGAGGATTACAACAATGTTTTTGTTTATGTGCGGGGAGTCCGGGGTTGGCCATAAATGAAGTAAAAAGGTAGACGTAAGGTGGTTTCGTGTAGGGAGACATGAGTTCTCTAGTTATATTTTTTAACAGGAAGAGATAATGGCGAAGAAACTTACTTCCGTGAAAGATAATAGTAAGGAAAGATTTGAAATATGAGTTAAGAAATTAACGGAATTATTATCTTAGCCATATTTTGATTAGATTTTATTTTTGATTCGAAAATAGGACATTGTATTAACTTGATTTATGTAATGAAGCGGGCTAAAAGAGCCGACCCAATTATTCACCGTGTCATCCAACATCAAAGCGACCAACTTATCAGTCCACATGGTGCCACATAGAGCCCAACCTCTTGCACCACCTCGTAAGAAATATCCCCTTGGAGAGGTGCACAATACGTGATAAGGATCTATTACGTCAAACTAGAACCACCTCAAATATCACTAGAGCGCATGCGTGCTCCACCGCCTTGACGACATTACCACTTTCTTGGTAGCTACCAAGTTGTTCCTATATACATGAACTTGATTGGCACCCCCCTCTTATCTCGAGATCTGTTACACTAAACATACTCACATATATACACGAATTGTTCCTACTTATAGGGGTTTGATCACGTAAACCATCTAGTCAACTCCACTTATCTCAGATTGGTTACTCAGATATCCTCATTAGCCTCATAACAAACCACACCAATGACAAGGAGTGAAAATAGCAATATATAACCAAGGATCAATACTCTTGATAAATCATTATAAATATGGGGTCTTGCTCCTCATATAAGATCATCTCACTTTTATCATTATATACTCACTTATCTCACTTTTATCACTATATACTCACTTATTCACTAATCTTTCTACCTTCTAGAACCTCACTCACTTATGGGGTCATAATGTCTTTTGCAGGCACACACATCTCTTTAGAGAAGCATCATATGACCAGTCTTAATAGATCTAATTACGGGCAAAGGAAAGACACCCCCTTCTCGGAAGGTATACCTCATCTTCTCAGACAATTAGTACACTTTATAAGTACTATCTTAAATAGATAGTTGATATGAGAACTGAGAATTGTCGAGTAAAAATAATTCAAATGATATGTAACAACATGCTTCCTTATCAGTTATAGCAAGCTCTGTTAGGGTTAGGTTTCCTTTGGTAGTGCTCTTATTGATGATACTAATTAAGGTCACACTGTATCAAAGGAGGAAAAAGACATGTTACACCAAAGTACTCACACAATTATTGATGCTCAGAGTGGTAACACTAAAACGATTTTAAAAGTCTCTTACAAAGAAAAGCTTTTAAATATATTTGATTTGATGACAAAGTTCAAGATATGAATCATATATGGTAAGTTCAAGATACGAAGCATAGCAAGACTCATAATTAGGAAGATAAGATGCAGCAAGATAATGTAACACTCTAATTATCTTTATATGCATTCATAGGATCCACGCCTAGAACATAATATCTAAGCATATACAATTACTTTGGAATGACTTAAATTTAGTGGTTGATTGTTATTATATTCCTAAAAGAGTTCATTTTTCTTGTTTGACGTGTGAGTGACATGTCCCACACATGCAAAGTGTTTTGAGAAATCTAATTTTTGCACACACAGTCTTATACTCATTACTCACAAGAACTACATTCTATTTTTATTTTTATTTTTAAAAAGCCTACATTCTATTTATAGGATATGGAAATTGAAAATCATTATATTCTTCAAATAATACATTAAGAGAAAGGTTAAGGAAATATCTATTCATCAAGTCAATTCATTTGATGTCTTAGTTTGAATGAGTGAAATGAATTGTCCAACCATGAATATGTCATTTTTAGGAGTTTTCATCTATTTGTTATAAAAAAAATTAATTTTTTTTATAAGAATCTGAAAAAAAATAATTTAAAAATTGTATTAAATAAGAAGTTGTTTTGAGTAGCTTCTCTTGAAGATGATTTTTTTTTATCTATTTCTTTCTTTTTAAAAAGTGATTTTTGTAAATGCAAGTATTGAAAGAAAAGTGAGGAAATATTTTAGAGTAATTTACCCATAAGAGATGCTTCTAAGAGATGATGTGCCATTAGAACTTCCTCTGTTGGATTAACCATTCCAGCATCCATCGAAGTCTAACACCTTCACCATTAATTTCCGTATTGGATTTGCAAAAGATAGTATTAGAATTACTGTTAATTCTGGGCTTTGGCCCTATTTTGCAACGAAAAAAAAAATTACTGTTAATTCTATTGACAAAAGTGCAAATAAAAGTTGTAACATTTTTTTAGAACTACTTGAATATCGGTTTCTATGGTGAAAATGTTAGAAGTTTGAATCCTCCAAATCAAACTCTTATTTTGTACCTTGTTCTTAGAAGTTGCTTATGGAAAGTGAAAAGGTTTGGTAAAGAATTATGCTATGCTTTCCTTTTTTACAACCAAGGAGGCATAGAATAACTTCAATCAATAGCATCGTTTCTAAAAAAAAAAGTTTATGATTCAATTCCTACCTTTTATCGAAATGATGATGGTTTGTTTTTTAATACTTTTACTCTAGAATATTTTTAGCACTACTTGTGAAACATCTCACTCGTCAGAAATGGGAGTTTTATCAGTTGGACGTGCCAATAGACAAGTGTTCGTGGAATTCATTTACAACGAGGAATGTTTTAGGATGCAATGTCGGTAGTTGCACGCATGTTCAGTTATCAGTATCAAGTTAAGTGTGTTTAAGATGGAAGGGCATTTTGGTACTTTCATGTGAGGGGTATTTAAGTGTTTTAGAGCCAAGATTATTCATTTGGTATTGTCCTTCCTCTCTCTAAACTTACAAGATCAGATTTCTCTCCTCCCTCTCACTAGAATTTCGATCCATCCTCCCTCTTTGAACTCAATCTCATTTCAAGCCCCACTCTTGCTAAGATCATGGTTTAGTGTTAGCATGTTTATGAAGAATTCAACAAGAATGAACCTAGAGTGATTCTTGCAAGCTTGGATTTCTTTAGCCAGATGGTTTGTTTGTTCTAGGGTTTGGGATAGAAGTAGACTTGAAGCTCAATCTCAGAATTATAACAAGTGAGTTCTTAACTAGCTTTCACCTTGGGGTTTATATGTGTGATTGTGTGAGTTATATTGACGTATGATCTTGTACATTATGTCATTGATCTTGTGAAATTGAGTAATTGATTGCCATGCAATGAACCTATACTGTTTTCCATGTGTTCTGGATGCATTGTGGACATCAAAAACTTGATTTTGAGGTTTTTAGGCCAAAAATACAAATTCTGAAATGCAGGTCCTGAAGAAACTCGCTATAAGCAAAATAACTCGCTTATAGCCAAAAACTTCCAAGGGCAACTCGCCATAGGTGAGTTTGTGGTGAGTTCCATAGCCTTTTGGAAGTTGTTGGCTTGTTTCAAGGGTCATGTGGTGTCGTCCGAGGCATCTTTTTGCAGTCTTTTCTAACATTGAAACCCCTCAAACATCAAGTGCTTATTGTACATGGCATCTAGAGATTTTCCAAAGAAATGCATAGGCAAACATTGACAAATTTATCAAGGAATGGCATACGAGAGTAAAAGCATGATTTATTGACGGGTAGTAAGTTAATCTCTAAGTAAAGGGGGATTGTAGAGCCTCGATTTAGATAGTCGAGAACAACCATGTAATTATGTGACTTAAGCATGTTAAGATAAGTTAAGTATGAACAAGAATAACCATATACGCATTTACCGATATTCAGTTAGGTTACGGACCCCTTTTTTAGGATTTCTACCCCCTTTCGAACTGAACTACCACGACTCTCGCTAACTGCATCAGATTATGTGGATAAAGGAATACTAGCTGAAAGAGCTGATTTGATTACGAACCGCTACGCTTTCTTATCTTAGTGTAGTGCGCCAACTGAAGCAAGGAATATGAGGATCAGAGCACTAGCATCCCTTGCTCTCGATCGATTGCTCACCACCGAACAAAAAAAAGGAAGATAACTGGGGACAACTTTAGGTGTAAGCATGAAGTACGCCCGAGCAAGTAAGTTACAAGCAAGTAAGATTAAGTGTAAGCATCTTACATATGAATAAGCTAATTAATATGAACATGTCGTGTCTTTCCGTTATCCACACCAGGGGGATACAAGAGGTTCACGTTAGGGGGACGGGATACGCTCCGCAAGGTAGGCCCGCACGACATTAAGAGGAGTTCCGGTGTTAGCCCTAGCTAGGAATTTCACCGGTTATGTCACGGGGTTATATTCCGAGGTTACTTCACTCGGGATTAATCCGTAAAATGAACCAAGATAATGTTGTTTGTTACACGCTAACTCTCTAACATAATGAATGGTTATGGACCATGATATGATATGATTATGATTATGCTATGATATGTATAGGTATATGCTTCTGCAGCAAGTTTATGATAACTCATTGTTGGCGATATTAGTTTTCCCTGATCGTCCAGTCAGAATATGCTATGTACATGATATGTTAAGCCATGATAATGACGGTTTCCGACATAGTGGTCTTAGCTTCCTTGACCGCCACGGTATGCAGAGCATTTAGCAAGACTTGTAGGTTATGGCATGTAGAAACTTATGGTGATATTAGTTATGCACGATCGTCTAGAGATGTAAGATTCCACACACGTATAATCAACCGAATGGTTGTGTTGTAGACATGTGGTGACCATAGGTTTCCCCGAGGTTGCCCATATCCTAGGATTAGGTAGAACTCACTCAGACATTATGTCTCATCCCAATCCTTATTTGTTTCAAATTAGAAGGTTGGTTCAGCAGGACGTAGCAGATGTGTGGCCGAATGGATAATCAACAAGTGCTCGTTCGTACCGGATGTCTATTCATATGGATTTCAAGTGTATATGACTATGTATTGGATAGACCGTGTTGTTTTATTATATCTACGAACGTGTATTGTTGTATATTTATTCATTCGACGCTTTTATGTTGAAAATTTTAATGTATCCAATACTACAATAATGTACATGCTAAACTTTGTAGATACACAACTTGTCAGTGGTTTCTTTGCAACAAAATGAATTCTGATACAAACTAACCAAACCTAAGTGAGAGGTATAAAGATAGACCAATTCTTTTATAAAGATTTGTTGGCTAAAATCAGGTAAACACTGGAAATTCAAGATCTAAAGATATGACGACTCATTATCTTATTTAAATTATAACTTGTAAAATTTATTCCACTATGGTTTATATCTCTAGTAGAATATTCACCCAAAAAAATTGTATAGAAGACATGCTGCTATAATCTATCTATAAATAAGAAGTACTTTCAACGCACATTGTATAGAAAAACTCTAATTTCAATCACTTTTTCTCCTTTTTTGTTGTTGTTGTCTTTGGTTAACTATTTTTCCTTTAAAAGTTGTTCATATATGAAGATAAAATCAAGTTTGATCATTCAACTTAACGTGGGTATAAATGAACCGACAACTATGTTTTATAAACGAAACGAAATGTTAAATGCATTAAGGTTTATAATAACTTGATTTAGAATTTTCTTGGGTAGTTTTCATCTTTTCGAAAGATATTACAAACAATTTTGAGTTTTGGCACAAAACACTTACTAAATTAAATTTTACACATTAGGAATAATTTCTTGTTTTGACTCCGACTTATCTTTTAGGGTGTTCAAAATTGTGTAATTATTTTAAGTTGTCACAAATTTTGATTCTTGAATAAATTAACCGTATAAAATAAATTTTGGTTAAAAATAATTTAAATGTAAACTGATTTCTATTTTGATTTATTCATGCAAAGCAAAAAGCCTCGAGTTCATACTAAAGTTGATATCGAATTTCCTAAGGTAGTTACCATCTAATAAAAAGACATTGCATTTATCATGTGAGTTAGTATTCTTTTAACGTTATTCAAGATTAAAATTAATAGTTTATATGAAAATGATTTACAATTGAGTGTATTCATGTAAAGATAAAAGCCTTGAGTTCATATTAACTTGATAGAGAATCTCCTAAGGTATAGTTACCCTCTTTTCAAAAGAGATAGCAATTTTCATGTGAGTTAGTATTCTTTTAACGTTATTCAAGATTAAAAAAAAGCTCAACATCAATTGTATCACCACATAAAGTACGTCATTTCGCTTCTTTAATTTTAGGATATCTTCTCTTCAATATTAAGATATTAAATAAACTCTCATTGCAACATTTAAACTAGCGTTTTGGTTTTGTGTGGTTTATGTTCTGACACATTACACATGGCAAGTCACATTTTAAGCAAAAGATTTCTTTTCAAGTCCTTTTTTCTCCTAATCTTTATTTAACTTCTATCTCAATTTGAATTGTTTTTCCTTTGAAAATAGATTATTTTTTAAGATAGAGTCATGTATGAGCTTTCAACTTAACATTGGCTTAAATGAGCAAACAATCATTTTTCGTAAACAAAACAGAATCTCGTATGCCTCGAGATTTTTAATAACTTTATTTATAATGTTCTAATGTATTTTTCATCTTTTCATAAGACAAAGCAATTTTCATGTGACATGAGAGAATATTTTTTAAGGATTCATCATCAATTTATCTAAAAAAACACACCACTAAGTGATCCGCCTAGTTTCTTTGTTTGTGTGTGATCAAAGTTTTAACACAATACACGTGATAAATCACATTTTACGCAAAATCAAAAATTTCTTGTTGTGACTATAATTTTTCTTTCATTGTGTTTAACATTGTGTTATTATTTTAGGTTGTCCTAAAAATGGTTCTGGAATAAATTAACCGTGTAAAATAAATCAGGCTAAAAATAATTTAAATCTAAAGTTATTTATATTTAGATGTATTCATATAAAGCTAAAAGCCTCGAATTTATATTACTTTGACAGAGAATTTTCTAAGGTGGTTACCTTGTTTTCAAAAGACAATGCAATTTTCATTAAATAATTGAACTAAAAAAACTCACCATTAAATATTCCACCTAGTGTTGAAAGTATTTTCAAGGCACATTTTCTGCAAAAGTTATAATTCCAATCACGTTTTCTCCTAATTTTTATATAGCTGGACAATTTCTTTTAAATTGTTTGTTTGAAAATATAAAATAAAGAATGATCATTCAACTTAACGTGGATATATATGAACCGTAAACAAAATGAAATCTCAAATACTTCAAGGTTCAAAATCACTTGAATTAGAATTTAGGGTTAATATGTCTTTACCCCTTGTAATTTGAGCGAGTTCTGGTTTACCCTCCTGTAAAAATAAAAGTTTAGATTCCAACCTTGTAATTTAAAGATTTATTTTCGAAAAAATAAAAAACAAATCAGATTTATTTTCAAAAAAATATCTGAAATTAAGATTTTGAAAACTAAAATAAAATCGATTTTTTTCAGATTATATAATTTTCAAAATTTTAATTCATATTTTAATATGAATTATAAAAAAATTATATTCAGATTTTAAAAAAAAAATTCCAGAATTTTTTATTTTTGGTAAAAAAAATATAAAAAACTTTTTTTATTCCAGAATTTTAAACTTTTTCTAGATAATTTTACTTTTTTTCGAAATTTATAATTTTAATTTAATTCGGATTTTTTAAAAAAAATTTCTATAACTTTTTCGGAAATTTAAAAAATTTATTAAGTTCAAGAATAGAAATGGTAATACCATATGGGTTTTACTGTCATTGATGGGAAAAGAATTCCAAAATTTTATTCCAAAATTTTTATGAATTATTTTTCCAAATTAAAATTAAAAAATTCATATTTTATTTTCCGAAATTAGGATGAATTTTAAAAATAATTCTGGAAATTGATAAAAAAAAAAATTCATTTTTTTTTCTGAAATTAGGAAGATTTTTAAAACAAAATTCAGGAACTTAATTTTCAAAATAAAAATCTGAATTTTTTTAATTTTTGAAAAAAAATCTGATATTTTCGATTTTTCAATTTTTTTTTTTTTAAAATATGACTTTTTTTTTCTGTTTTTTTATATTTTTTCTGCTTTCTTTTTTCCAATTTTTAAAAATTAATTTTCAGATTTTTTAAATTAATATAATTTCATTTATATTATTTTTTATTTTTAAAAAATAGGAAAAATTCTACGTGTGCCCTTAAAAAAATAAAATTAATCATACAGTTAGCGTGCCACACAATCAGATATGTACAGTCAGCATGCCACGTCAACATTTTGTCCAGTCATATGGCCTCAGGGTCTAAAACGAAAGAATCTTAAATTACAGGGTTGGAATCTAAACTTTTTTTTACAGGGGGTAAATCGGAACTCGCTTAAATTACAGAGGGTAAAGACATATTAACCATAGAATTTATAATACCAGTTATAGCTATGAAAAAAAGCCTTTTTTTTAAGTAGTTTTTTTTTTCTTTTCAAATTTTCATTTTAGTATAAAACTATAAAAAATACATTTGAAATTTTATAAAAGTAATTATTTTATCAATAAAATATTTATTTAAAAAAAAAATTGTGTAATCACATAAAACTGAACTATACACATCTAAAATCAATTTCGAATCTTTCGAAAATGGAATCAGACAGGTACAACAGTTAAAGCAAACAAAAATCAAGGTTGTCATCTCTTACATGTAAGAAAAACATGTTCTTCAAGCTTGTTACAAAAGCTATGATCATTTCACTTTAGTTCTTATATATATACCGGTTTCCGAATCATAGCCTTTTCACCACAAAAATAAAAAAGCATAGCATTCTCACAACTTTTCATAATGGGAACTCTAGCAAAACAGTTAGTGCCAATTGTGTTACTTCTTGTCCTTTTAATTGAAATAGAGGGAGATCTGATTTCAACAATTCAGAAAGACAACGCGAACAAAAATTTCACCAACACCAGTGTTGAAGTTGAGGCGGTTAGTGAGGATCAAGAATCACCTAATTGTGGTACACAACCATGGATATGTGACACAGAAGAACCTTCAACAAGACGTGTATGTTGTAGAAATCGGTGTGTTGATGTTTCTTTTAATGCAGACAATTGTGGGTTGTGTGGACTTGCTTGCCCAAGGATTGGTAATTGGCAATGTTGTTGGGGTGTGTGTGCAAACACAAATTTTAACCCTTTCAACTGTGGTGCTTGTGGATGGCCATGTCCCTTTGCGACTCCATGCTATTTTGGTAGGTGTCTTTTTACAAGACCAACACCGCCAGCACTTCTCTCCCCTAGGTCTCCTGAGGAGAACTCACCAAAGATCCCTAATCATTAGTATGATCAATATCCTAAACACCCTCACCCAATATTGAGAGTGGACTTATTTATCATTTTATATCATAAGATTATTATTAATTGTTGTTATTTACTTATGAGTGATGTTGTATTCTATGTTGCATTAAAGGAATGAATGATTTCTATGTTATAATTAAAAGAACCCTGTTTATGTCAATGTTATATTAAGTTTGTATGCAAATTACAACAAATATAACTATGGTTTTTTTTTTTAATCTTAAATTATTATAAACACCAACAATTAATGTTTTTAGATCTTGTTTTGCGGAAAGCTTAAAAAACATGAACAAGATTACAAAAAAATTATGTTATATTAATTTTTTGGTCCCTGTACATTTATGATGAAACATCAACATACAAGACTAAATAACATGACTCAGTACTCAATATTTACGCTCATATTCCTTTTCTAAGAATTTTATTTTTCTTCTCTAGTTCCACATCTTCATGCCAATCATCTTCCACTTTTGTGCATCTAAAGAAGTAGTGCCACTCATTCTCGATTTCTTGTCCCATATAACCCTTGTAAACCATCTAAAAAAAATCATCACAAATTTGATCAAATAACGTTGATTCATAATGAGTGGAAGATGGAAAATTAACCCCAGAAATCAACCTGATGTCATCAATAGAGGAGATGTGTAGTACCATATCCCATTTTTATATTGTAATCATCTATGGTCATAAATATATAATGACTCATCTCCTTTCTACAATCTTTGAAGTCCTTCTTAAATTTTAATTTTAATTTCGGTTGCTTAGTATATCGAATTCGTTAAGACAATGGTTCAGTTTCTCTAACAACTCAACATTAACATATTTCTTCCATCATCCTAGCTCAACATTGTTTATTTTGAGCTATTCCAACCATGAATTTATTTAACCTTAAAACTCTAGTCTTGGTTGTTGAATTGAATATACAAACTATATCATGATGGGGAATGGTTTGGTTGATCATCTATGGCCTTTAAGAGTTTATATTGTGGGAAATTGTGAATCCAAATAACTAAAAAGATCCCATTGTTCTCTACATTTGTCTCTCTTATTGAAACATATAAATCTTGAGGATGACTAGTATGGATGACTAATCCTCACATTTATGAAATTTCATGAATAATTGATCACATGAGAATCTATATGCTCATTCTAAATTGATGTTAACCCTTTGCTACAACAAATTATATTGACAAAAAAAATAAGAATGAAATCCCATTCTAGAGAACCAATGTTTCACACAAACCTTCTTTTGTCAATCAACTCTTAATTATGGACGCCAGTCTCGCTTGCCACCATGTAAGTATGTTTTAAAATCTATGTAAATATGTTTTATGGAATCAAAAAACCCAAATATGTATTCCAATAGAAAAATTAGCAATTATTCAAAATCATTAACCTTTTATATATATTTTCTCCATGAATATTTGTGAACTTGCAATAATTCAAAATATACGTAATTTTTTTTTATTACCAAGATCATATATAATAATTATTCGATTAAATAAACAATTATTTTACTACAATAATGCACATATAATGCGAGATTATAAATTATTTTTTACGAGATTATCAATTCTTGATAAATATAATGCAACATACTTTCCTTTCAAAAAAAATAATGCAATATACTTCCAACATTGTGTAATTATCTTGATAATCGAGAGAACCTTCCCATTGGCACCTTCCAATACATATAACAATATAAGGTATAATTATCATAAATTGTATTTTATTGCTGGAAAAGAAAGGCAATTCCATAATATAAAGAGTTTACTCAAGCTTTCCATTCTCCTTTTCTTTTCAAGCACACTGCATAAATCGCCTAACTATTCAAAATGACTTTTGAATTTTCAATTTGCATATTTGATAAATAATGATAAATGATATCTAAAAAGGTGTGAGTTTTGTGTAGATATCTAATATGGATGATTAGTATGTACCAAGACGTTTCAAAAAATTTATCTCACCCGGATAATATCAATATAGTTCCATTCAACACTCATGAGTCCAAGAAAGTTCTCGGTTGAATTACACCGATGATATTAGGATAGTTACATCGAGCATTCATGGGTCCAAATATTCTCCCCATTAGTACGGATCTCACACTCTCTTCTTGTCTAACCGATCTCGTCCTTTTTCCATCTGCAAGCATAAAAAAACCTCAAATTAAACTTTCTTCCTACACACCAATTGCAAAATCTTAAAAAGCATAATTGTGAGATTTTCCTTGTAACAATAAACAAAATATTTTTTTTGACAAATAAAGAAAAAATTATAAGCATAAAAAAATATAAAATATATAGAATGGAAAAAATAGTTGTAGAAAAGGGAACTACAATCATAATAGATAAATCAACAAAGACAAAAATCCTATGTATAAATCAAAATAAAAAAAACATTCAAATTTAAGGAAAGGAAAACTTACATACCAAGCAAAGAGTTTTGTCATTAGATGCTTCCATTGAATTTTAATAATAATAATAATAATAATAACAACAACAACAACAACAATAAATGATCGCACTTCAAGATCTACAATCAAAACTCTCACCGAAAAATTCACATCAAATCAAAAACAAAAAATCATAAAATAATATAGATTGATCTATTTCAAACAACCTCAATCAATTGTTACTCATCAAACAAATGTTCTCTATTTTCACAAACATAATCATAACCATAATCAACCAAAAGAAGTTCAAAAAATTTCAAATCAAATCTCTCTTTTCCTTAAATAAAAAAGGAGAAACTCGATACTTCAAATAAAAATTTACCATTTTTTTATTTCAAAAAGATACAAATCTCTTAAAAATGATGAACTTAAAAAAAAAAGGTTTAAATAAAATTTGGGGAAAATCAATTTAAAGGAGAAATTGAAGAAGAAAACTCGCCAAGAGTAAAAGAAGAAGATAACGTAATTGCTAAAAACAACTCCGACGCAGTGGAGGAGTCTACCAGGTGGTGGAAGGTGAAGTTTCTTTTATCAATAATTAAATTTGGGTGTTTTAATTCAGACCTCATGGGTGAGAAGATGGTCGGTTTAGTTTTTCAATTACAGCTTACAATGGCTAGAAATTTGTTGCGAAGGTGGTTATGTAATAAACAAAATTGACAGTTCTATAAGATGAACAGATGGTTTTTATAACAGATGGCGTGAGGATTACAACAATGTTTTTGTTTATGT
>Ga0315914_1009497_pt1 | contig 12473 bp, 7 predicted proteins | sample MpolenodulesMG_FD_203920 | JGI IMG/M metagenome (GOLD analysis project Ga0315914, IMG submission 203920) | Medicago polymorpha root nodule microbial communities from Los Angeles, California, United States - elongated nodules | ecosystem: Host-associated > Plants > Roots > Nodule | place: USA... | reverse complement strand
TCTATGAATTGATGTTCTCTTATTGACTTCTAAATCATTCAAGATTATTATCTCATAAATCTTAAATGTTAGATATGTATATTTTCTGATGAAATAAATTCATTTTATCTTGATCTCACATGTAATTACATTTTGGAAAAGTCAAACTTTGGAAAAATATTTTATTGACAATTTGTGTTGCCTAAATGCGACCTTGAATGAAAAACTTCATAATTTATAAATTTTTACTTGTTCGTGAAATTTTGTGTTTAGTATATTGATATAACTATGGTAATGCAACAGATAAATCAAGGTTTTAGAATATTCATTATATAATTTGGGTAGAATTTAGTTGTTGTTCATTATTGTTTCAAATACATTAGACTAAATGAAACATATATTATTGTAAACCAGAAGTTTACAAATCATGTTTCAAACTTCAAATGGATAAAAACAAATGAAACACATATCATTGTAAACCAGAAGTTTACAAATCATCTTTCAAATGACAATTCTTAAAAATATTAAACAATCCATGAAGGGTTGCTCAAATAATGATTTTTCTTATCATTTGTGATGGAGTTCCCGAAGATCTACAAGATTACTCAAAGATCCTGAAGAGTTAATGTATTGTTACATAGAGTAACAAAATTACACAGTAAGGTTGCATTTTAATATAATTTTATTAAGTTTTAAGATATCCATCTAAATGGATATCATATTGAAAGAAAAATGGAGATGTTAAATATCTATATATTACGAAACATACGATGGAGAAAATTAGTGTAGTGGAAAAGTTAGTTGTTCCTTTGATCTGTATTACACTTATATTAGTGCAATTGAAGCGTACATTAGCGTAGACCAGAAGTTTGCATATTATATTAAGTTTTTATTTGGCAAGACCGGTTGGGTTATCCCGGATCTAATATGATGCAAAAATAATAAACAGTTTCTATGGACATTTATTGAAAAACCAGAAGATTCTCCAATAAAAAAAATATTTGTGTATTATTGGTTTCCAAAGAAAGTTGATAATTTGATAGAAGTTATATAAGGTGATATTTGTAATCAATATTGATGATATGGATCACTTAGATATTTTATGCATCAACTAAATGATCACATGTATATTTGTTGTCAACTCACAACTAGAAGTTTGTGTGATTGTTTTCTCAAAGTTGATTGAGAGTTTATTTTATGAACTTTACATAAAACGTTTAATAAGGATCAATTATCATTTGAAATTTATATTGAATAACTTGTAGCATATGCTCATAAAAATGGACTTGAAGATCCATTTTTTAGACGTCTAAAGTTAATTGTGTAATTGATACTTATGAAACCATACCTTATAAACTTTATTTTGGGAATCAAGAATTTTGTATGTTGAGTTATTGGTTTGCATCAAGCCAACACATTAATTTATGTAAGTCCTCCCCTTAATTTATCATTGATTTTAGATTAACAGCTTAATATTTCTCATCTAGGTAAATTTTTGGATGTGTTGTGTATACCACAATTGCTCCAATATTAGATAGATCTTGAGAGAATATTGGGAAAATATATTTGATATGATTATTCATCTATTATAAATTGTATTGAGTCAACTTGTTTATAGCCCAGTAAGCTGATTATCAATTGATGAATTAGTTTTCCCAATATTAGGGGGAGAGAAAAAGCAGCTGAAAATATGAACCTGAAGTTCAACTGAATTATTTAAAAGTATTGTCTAATCTTGATCCTCAAGATATAATTCATTTGCAAAGTTAAACAATTAAAATAGTAGCTGCTAATACTCCAAAGAAAATAGGTGTCCTTGTTATATAATCAGATATTGCAAATGAGTTTCAACCGTGCCGGAAGCATGGCAAACCAATCGGTTCCAAATATAAAAAATCCTCAAATAACAAAAGGAGCCAAAATGAAAGATAACCCAAATGAGGATATAAAAACTCTAAAAGAGTCGTGTGACATAATTGATTTTTAAGTTCCAGAAGAATTGACTAGGTACCTGAAATTTATGAAAAAGAAAGAGATCTCGATAAATTATGTCACGAATGGAATAAGATGGAACCAAAATCAAAGTCAACGTTGACAATGTTTTTCTATAGCGTTGTATGTGATATGTGATAACGAGGATCATGAATTGAAAATCTATAAAAGATTATAGATAAAGAAAATATCTACAAATGGAAATAGTCAATTCCAGTGAAATCAAACTCGCTTTGCAAAGCTAAACTTTTTGGACTTGTAATCCGCACACTTGAAGCTGTGAAGTTAATTAGATATATATGACTTTTCGCGCGAAAGAGAAATGCATTGATAAAATACATACATGTAGAGTTTGATAGATATGTTCACTGGAAGTGAGTTGATATTTGTCTAACGTTTGTGTTTATGAGACATATTCACTTGAAGTGAATTCAAGAACTTTTCTTACTTGGTTAAGTTTAGTAGCACATGAAAGGCTCAATTTTATAAAGACGTGTTTCAATATATCTGTATAACTCAAGTGATAGTGGCATAGGGACAAAGTCAAGCATGTGTTTTGTATCTTAAAGAAACAACATAATTAAGGAAGTGGAGAATGCTCTTTTATTAAGGATGATGATTTTACAAATACAAGAAAATTGTCGATTTCTTAAAGAGGTTCTTGTAACAAAATCAATATGAAGAAACTTCTCAAGTACTGCAAATTTGAAGAAGACAATGAAGATAAATCGGATCTTTCAACAAAGCCGATGCAAGTAAAAACTTTTGAGCAACTAGAACAAATATTATTTGACTTTCTTCGTCTCATATATAATTGTTTTTATGAGGGGGAGACATAAATGTGTTCTGCAATCTTTTTCCCTTAACCATGGTTTTATCCCATTGGATTTTCCTGGTAGGGTTTTTAACGAGACAAATTATTGCACACTCAAAAAGATATTGTACTCTTTTTCCTTCACTAGAAATTTTTTCCACTGGGTTTTATTTTAGTAAGGTTTTAATGAGGCATATCCTCAATGGACATCAAAGGGGGAGTGTTATAAATATTAATAGTGGATGTCCAAATAGCAAATGGGTTAATGAGTCATACTAATAGGTTATTGGGCTTAGTTCATTAGCTACTCTATTTAGAGCTCATTTGTAACATTGAGATACACATCAATGAATAAGAATACTTCTCCATATTCTCTCTTCTTCTCCTTCTCTCTATTACTATCTCTATTTACTTATTTTCATAACAAAAACATACTTTTATAATTTACTTATTTTAATGGAACACAAACAACCCCTCAAATAAACCTTCATTTTGTGATATTGAAAGCAAACATTGGATGGATAATGATTGAAGATTTTGACTTTCATTAATAAAAAACTACAGATTTCAATTTCTTTATTAAAAAATCGTAGATTTTGATTTGCTACTAAATGAGGGCTTGCAAACAACCATGAGCGGCTAACAGTAGTACCCACGAATACTTTATCGTTTTTTATTTCGATTTCGTCTTTCATCTCTGAAACTATTTTATCAAATTTGTTACTTTGTTTTAGTTTAACAATAATTTAATTTTTTATCTCTTTGTTTCAAATCGATATGTAAAAGAGGGCATTGAAAGGAAGTGGCAATCTTGTACATGCAGAGAACCGTCAGCGGCGTCGGGTTTCATTAAGAGAGAGAGAGAGAGATATATTTAGGGCTGAAATTGTTTAAATTATTGGATGAATCTGTGATTTGGGAGAGGGGCCTGGCTTTTGTTTTGTATGGTGTTCTTGATGCCTGATTTATAAAAATGTTAAAATTAGTTGCATGTTTACAGATGATCATAATAAAATGTGAGAGAGGAAAGAGAAAGTCAGACAAATAATTAGGTGTTTGGAGGTGCATTATAAACATCACTCCAACTGTTGGTAAATACTTGTGTACCGTGCGAGACATACTTTAGCCTTGCACCCTAGTGTTTGCCTTATGAAAGTATGTCGTGCATAATTGTAGAACATGCATATAGTATCTCTTTGGCTATAAAATGAGAAACGAATAAAAAATTCAATGGGTCTAAGTAAAAACATGTCCTAAATCTCTCTCTCTTACCTATGAAAGCTCTAATTATTATGTTCATGTTATTCTCCTAAAGAAATATTTATGTCATTAATTCCTTCCGAGGCATCTGCTTATAGCAAAAGGTTTGAATGGTTCAGTAATCAGTAGTTTTTCAATGTTTTGTTCTAGTCTATCAATGACCCTGTATATAAAAAAATCAAAGATACTGAGATTTAAACTCGTAGCCATGTATATACACAATATTCATCAAACATTAAAGATTGACAAATTAAATACTTTATTTAAACTGTCTATGGGCAAAGGAAGAAATAGGGGGAAAAATGTTTGCTAACGAGTTTTGTTGGCCTAATTATCCTAAATTATTAAAATAATACATACTTTTCTGTCTATCAAGGTACTATTAATCTCAATTAAACTTTGTATTGCTTTCTACCCAGTACAAAAATCCAAAAACAAAAAAGACTAATAGTAATTTATGGGCCCTTTTGACCAATGAGTTGTCTAACTGAAGAAACCATTGCTATAATTTATTTTAGAATTATGACACATTAATCCCTCAACGGTGGACTGTTTTGGGTGTTTAAACTTTAGTTAGGGACTGATATATTTTGAGTTGGTAATTTTGATAAACATGGTCAGTGGTGAAGAGTTAATCAATTTGTAATGGGGATAGATACAGAGTTAGCCTGAGATTGGTCTTGGAAAGGTTGGCCACGAACCCATTCTTAATAGCTAAAGCTAAACTTGAGCCAATTCACTGTCAATGGGAATTATCCCAAAATATCATCCACCTCACATGACACGAAAATAGATCCTATAGTAACAAATGACAACATAAAAGCAACAGCTGCAAATATATTGGGGAAAGAATGTTACAAGTTATGGAGAATGGAAGAGACATTTACAGAGGTAAGTTTATTGACACTGTAATTGCAATCGTAGAACTCTAAACAAAACTTAAACCAAGCTCTTTTCAAGTAGTACCAAAGCGAAGCCTGCATCATTGCTTGCTGCAACCAACTTAAAATCTCGGGCAAAATGACCTGTAAAGACTTGAACTATTGTCTGGTTCTCTTGGCTTTTGTTAGACTATGTTCTTGTTCCTATGCTCTTTTACTAAGCAGCTGCTTTTATTAAAATGACAGATTTGTTTTCCTTTCATGATGTGTAACCCCTGGAAAAAGGGAAGCAGCAAGGTATTATGGTATATTGATAGTCAATAAAATCAAAAACAGAAAAGTATTTGCAGAGGAGAAATGAAAGGAAGAAGATTAATCCATCTAGACTACCTTGTAGTCTAGTTAATCCATCAAATACTTACCTTATGTAGTCTAGATTAATACATCCTGATTAAAGCACCAAATGAAGAGTTAGTTACCACAAGAAGCTTGAAGTAAACGCACTTGCCTCTTTTTGGGATGAGGCATTAGATCACCTTCAGTTTCTTTGCAGGCTTCTCTCCTCCTCTGTTGACTGCATTATCCCTGAACATAAGCACAAGAAATATAAAAATTACGTGCTTGAAGCATTGCACATCCAGGAAATGTGTATGTCAGTTTCATGCAGTGGCCGTGAAATAAAAGAAGCTTATCAGTTGGTTCATTGCAACTTATTTCAAAGGTTAGAGTATTGAAAATTGATGAATTGCATACTTGCTTCACAGCTTTAAAAAAACATGGTTCAGAATAATATATATCTAGCATCATATCATCTGTATGATAGAGAAAGGGAAAAAAAAAAAATAACTGCTTTCTAATTGTCACTCCCGCAGAAAAAAAATTAAATAATATCAAGGACATACTGGCAGAGAAAACTAGGCACTAAGCACAACTCAATACCAGCTGGCAGAAAACTAGCTTGCTTTCAAATTTACAATAAAACAACATATGGAATCAAATGAAAATTTCCTAAAAGTCTTTGATGAGAAGGAGCTGTAAAATGGTAATATTAAAACAAGCTGACCACCAATAACAGATTCACATATGTATACAGTATACTGGCGTTAGAGTAGCACATTGAATTGAAATAACTCTTGAAGCACATGGAAATTTCATGCTGAACCGCAACTAAGTGTGTTAAAACTCATGTAAAAAGTATATGAAGAGAATAATATTCTCTGGAACTAAATACAATAAGGAACAAATAATGATAAAGTTACGAAAAGTGATCAATTGCCTCATAATGGTCGTGTGTGGATAACTTGTACCATTCAGATTTACAATGGCTAGTAGAGAAGGAGTAAGACGTGTCTCAGAGTATCATTACTTTGAGAAGCATAGGGGTTTATTTTCAAAATGCAGTGAGAAACATGTACATAACACTATAACAGTCTTTTAGCAGTAAAATCAATCATCCTGATATCACATTCTTCCATTCCTTCGTGTTATTTTTTGGCCGTCAGACGGTATTTAACCAACAGCTGTAGTATATCACTAAAGGAATTTAACATCATACTTATATTCTAGAAAGAGGACAGTGCAAGTGATAGTAACATATTTCCAAGTTAACTCCAACAAAAGAGAATTAGGATTATCACATAAAAGGGAACTGGAGACCAAAAGCACCACAACACAATAACTTCGACCCACAGTCCATTTATAGTAAGATATGTATTCTTTATTGTATTTTCTTGTGCTACTAATTAAGTTGCCGAAGGAGGATGTAAGCTCGTATAAAATGCTGAACATGGCTTCCTTAAAAGAATCACTAACTTAATTTGGTAACACCGTCCTTATAAACATTTTATTCAACACCACATGCCTCAATATACTAAAAGCTATTGAAACATACAACAAGGTATGCTTCTAAGCATCACATAAAATTAAACTTGACATTTCTTTTAGTGGAACACAAGAAAAGTTATCATAACCAACATCATTTATTAGACTTTAATAACATACAAAATCTACATTGAGCACACAAAGTGCTTGAAAGCAAATATTTATTATGTTATGAATATGAACAAGCTAAAGGAACCAGATATGAATCTGTAATGAAAATAATTGTCATTTTACAGCAATAAAAAGTAAAGTTATAGACTTAGGCCTCATAAGAAAAATAGTGACATTCCACTCTGATGAAACTGATCATAATCAACTGCAAGGAAACTAAAGATTGTCCCACATTGCACCAACAGTTTCAAATCTATTGTTCACCAAAATGCTATCAAGTCAATGTTAACCTGAGATGGTGAATCAATCATAAATTAACAATTAAAAAAAGCTGATATTAATCATCATAAATTCCCACCAACACAAGTCTTGAATAGAAAAGGAAGCAATCTAAAAAACGTACATAAAATATAACGACAACTTCAATTTCCCAGCATGCAATAATGATGAAAACAATACACTACATTCCATAACAGCAAAACCCAATATAGAAACACCATAAATTAAGTCAGTGGCACTAGCATATATGGTTTATTACAACTCGTTTCAAAGATGAGAGAGTATCACATATTTGCTTCACAGCTTGAAAACAGCATGGATCAGCGTGATATATTTTTATCATCGTGTCATATGTAAGAAGTATGATAGTAAAAATAAATAAAATAAATGCAAACATTATGGTTTTTTAATTGTTACTCTTGCAGAAAGAAAATTAAATATATCAAGGAAAAACTCATTAATTCTATAATATATGGTCAAAGCAGTTCCCTAATACCACAAAGCACAAATCAACATCAGTTGGCAGAAAACTAGCTCGCTTTCAAATTTACATCAAAGCAACATAATGCAATCAAATAAAGTTTCCCAAAAAACTTTAGGGAAACTGAGATGGGGGTGTAGAATGGTAATGTTAAAATAAGCTGACCACCAATAACAGATTCAAAAATGTATAATGGACTAATGGAGTTAGAGTAACCGGATTGAAATAACTCTTGGAAGTGTGTTAAATCACATGTAAAAAGTATGAAGATAATAATATTTACTTGAACTTAATGAAATAAGGATAAATCTATGGATGATAATCAACTGCCTCTTACTGGTTGTTTGTGGATAACTTGGGCAATTTAGATAAGTGTAAGAGGGGGCTAGTCAGATACACAATGGCTAGTTGAGAAAGAGTGAGATGCGAGTAAAGGTATCACTTCGAAATTATTTTGAACAACTTAAAGTAAAAGAAAAATATAAAATTGTGCTGCACATAGGGGTTTATCTTCAAAACACGGTGATAAGCATGTAGATAACATTATAGCAGAGTCTCCTAGCAGTAAAATTAATCATCATGATATCACATTCTTCCATTCCTTCGTGATATTTTATGGCTGTCAGGTCAGGTGGTGTTTAACCAACAGCAATAGAGAATAGTATACTAATGATGGAATTTATTATCATACTTATATTCAAGAAATAGGACAGTGCATAGTAAGTTAGTAATATATCTCCAACCACTCAAAAGAGAATTAGGACTATCAAAGTAAAAGGGAATTGGAGAGTGGAGACCAAAAGCACCACAAACACAATAACCTCGACCCATAGTCCGATTATAATTTGATGTATTCTTTCTTGTATTTTCTTGTGCTACTAATTAAGTAGCAGAAGGAGGTTAAAATCTGGTATAAAAAGCTTAACACGGTCGCCCTAAAAAATCACTCTGACTGAATTAGTAACACAATCCTTACAAACATTTTATTCTACACCACAGATCTCAATGTACAGAAAGCTAATGACACATCCCATGAGGTTTAGTCGACACCCCATTATTAGATGTAATAAATATAAACGGTTGACTCATTAGATGTAATAAATATAAATGGTTGACCCATGTCAGCACCAAAGCTTCTAAAATTGAACTTGAGTGCCTGACATTGCTTTTAGTGGAACTGTGGAACCCAAGTAAAGTAATCATAACCAACAATCAACGTGATATTTTAGATTTTAATAACTTACAAAATCTACATTGAGTGCACAAAGTGCTTTAAAGCAAATATTTGATTATGTTATGAATATGAACAAGGAAAAGGAATGTGATATGAATATGTAACGAGATTGTGAAAACAACTGTCATTTTCCAGCAACAGTTAAGTAACCTTATGAAGTTTATGATTAGAAGTGAGGACAGAAAATTCGATGGTTGAATCCCAAAGCCTAAAGCGGAAGGCTTTGTCTAAAATGCACAAGCAAAATGGGCTTGCACCATGAAGAATTGTCTTTTTCGCCAATGGATTAATAAGTCACATCATATCTCATTTAATTTCATGGTGATATTTATTGATCCATTGATAGAAACTAGCTTGTGCATGATGCAAATTTCACTTATGCACCATAGAATTGACCATAAAGGAAAGTGATAGCCTTAGGCCTCATAAGAAATATAGTGAAACCCAAGCCAGGTAGCAAAGGTTGTGATTGTGATTCCAATCTCATGAAAGAGATCGTAAATTATAATATATGACTAGTAAAGTAAAGATTTTCCCACATTGCACTACCAACAGCTTCAATTATGTTGTTCACCGAAATACTACTACTATCGAGTTAAAGTTGATCGGAGATGGAAAAATCATAAATTAATAGTTAAAGGAACGCTAACATTATGATTATAAACTCCCATCAACACAATTCTGAAATAGAAAAGGAAACAATCTACCAAAACCAACATAAAATATAAAGACAACTCCAATTTGCCAGCATGCAATAACGATGAAAACAACACACAACATTCCATAACAGCAAAACCCAATATAGAAACGCCATAAATTAAGTGAGTAACATAAATGGTATAAAAATTAAACTTTTACATAACCCCAGTAATGGTACAAGTTCAAAAACTATACTTTAGTTTGAAATACAATATTGTTCTTACCCAATTCCATGAATATCAAGCTGGTGAGTCAATTTACTCTTCTTCTTTGCAACAAACTTGTTCTTTTGTTTCCTCTCTCTTATTTTCCAAACACTATTCTTTCTGAACACAAATTTATCAACTTTCCACACTGGACAACTCGTGTCAATCACCGTAACCTCGCTTTTCGTGAAACCCTTCAAATCTTCGTCGCCATCTTCACCTTCCACACCTCGATTTTCTACCTCCACCACTGCATCGGCGGGAGCATTGACAGTGATGGTGGAGGTGGAAGAAGGGAGGAAGATTTTAGGGTTTGCTTGTTTCCTGGGACATTTCTTTGAGGTGAGAGTGGCGGCGCCGGGATTGAAGAGATGAGCGAGGAAGGAGGTTAACGGTGGATCGTCGTGAGTTATTGGTGGACGGTGGCGGAGCGGTTTAATGGGACGGGGTTGAGGAGAATGGGTGGTGAGATTGAGGAGGAAAGTGTCGAGGTCGAGGTTATCGTCGGTTGGGATACCTTTATTGGACCGGAGACGGTCGAGCCAGTTTGAACCGGGTTTATTGGACCGGGGCGAGCAGATCATGATGGACGGTGGACGGAGAAAGAAAGAAAAGGAGTAGTGGACTGTGGACGGAAAGAAAGAAAGAAAGAAAGAAGAATTTGGAAGCGAAGGAATTGAAAATTGTGAATGTGAATGTGAATGTGAATGAATGGTGGTAGAGTAGAAAAAAGAGCAGGTCGGTGATGCCACGTAGTTCACAAGAGTGAAATTCAAACATTCTTCATTTGCATATACCCCACTTTAACCATCACAGATTCAATGCATATTTCGATTGCATTGGATTCTCAATGTGATTTTCATGCTTTTACAACCACTTATGGTTGTGGTTGTGGGTCTGTTGTAAATTATTTTGCTTTGAATAAATGTGTTTTGCTCATTGAGGATACTACAAAAGAGTACTATCAAGATAATTCAAACTTTGACTTTCTAACCAAATGCACTAAATTTAATTACTAGTTAATAAGGGCTCATTTGGATTAACTTATTTTAGAGCTCATGCAAATAAATAAGTTTTTATGTATTATTTATAAGTTTTTAAGGTAGTTTATGAAAAAAACAGTTTATGAAGATACGATTTTCGTTACTGAGTGAATTAATAGTTTAATGAGTGAACTAGTAGTTGAAGTGTGCACGTCACTTACACAATGAAGACTTACGATGGTAATGACTAAATTTCTCCCCGTTTTTCAAAGCATCATCCCTCTTCACAATATGCTTGATAATATTCTCTGTCTCTCAAGAACCTTGTCATCGTACCAGTTAAAAAAGAATGTTTTTCCCTATGAAACCCTTTCATTTACTGCATCTAAAAAATCTTCTATGGTTTTTTCTGGTCCAAGCAATCAAGTAGTGACCAAGGGAGAATCAACGCCACAATAATACAACATTGGCACATTGTTTTTTGGTTATGTTTTCTCATTGAAGATGCAGATGTCATTTCCCTATAACTCAATTTTTGTCCACGTAGACCAAAACTATACCATATCAGCTTTGACCTCGTCAAAATCGAAAGGTGCCTCCAAATTACAAACCGAGGGATAAAGTATGAAGGTTAAAATTGCTTATTTAATATATGTGTGTTGGGTGGGAGGGTAAAATCGCTACATCATGATAGTGGCATGACAAAAGTGCAATTTAGTATAGGAAATGCTAACGATCCTCCGGACACTGGTTAAGGTTACTAAAAAAGAAAATTATAGAGTAACTAATTATTGCATTGAAAATTGTGTAAGTATTCCATAACTAAATCAACAAAGTTTCTTTTTATAATAATAAATTCTTTTTTAAATATGTTTAACCAGTATCCGATGACACCGGTTAGCATGACCCTTTAGTATAAATGTAAAAATATCACATCTTTTAAAATTAATTAGGAGCATGTATAAGCATCACTCTAACAACCAAAATTTTAACCAGGTTGGCGGCCCAGATATTCATTACAACGAACGACAAACTATATATTCAGTGTCTACTATTCATCGTATTCACCCTTCGCTTGATAGACTTCAGGATCTGTTCATGCATAAGTAGCAGCTTGGTTGTCATTGGATAATATATGTCGGTACCATTTTTTTTGTTTTACTTGAAAATTTAACTTGAAACAAGTAAAAAAAAAATCCAGTCGAACTTAAAGATGAATTGAATTATTATTTTTTTTGAATTAGGTTCATTCCAACATAGATTGGAGTCACTTGGAGAATACATAGTAAGGTTTTGGTCCGCTGACCTCATTCTAGCGTATCTTTTCATTTCACACGATGACCTTTATATCACAAGAAAATCACATCGAGACTCATGTCATCATTCCTTCATTCATTGTTGAGAGAATCAAATATTAATAGAAAGCAAGGAAGCCAAGAGAAAATGAGATAAAACATAGTGTGCATTGCATTGAATTTTCACATGATGAATCATGCTAGATTACCGATGGATCACATTAAACTATCATGTACGCAAGGATATGTCATATCAACTCATCATAACTAACTTCTCTACGATTAAGGGGAAGTAGTTATTTTTGTTTTGAGGAATGATATATGAATATCATTTTTGTACAACCAACAACTTTTTAAATATTTTTTAATAATTTTTTA
>Ga0315914_1009488_pt1 | contig 12481 bp, 6 predicted proteins | sample MpolenodulesMG_FD_203920 | JGI IMG/M metagenome (GOLD analysis project Ga0315914, IMG submission 203920) | Medicago polymorpha root nodule microbial communities from Los Angeles, California, United States - elongated nodules | ecosystem: Host-associated > Plants > Roots > Nodule | place: USA... | reverse complement strand
AGTATTGAAACATAAAGGACTCTTTTCTACCTATGTGTGATGCTGAAGGACACAAAGGTAATGAAATAGAGAGTTTCTGGTAGTGCACTACTAGACAAATGAAAGTTTCTACGAAAAAGAGAATACGAGTCAGTCTATAATGTTAGCTCACAAGGGGAGGGTGTAAAAAGAGCAAGAAATAGCATGATTAGCATTGTTAAGTAAATGATATCTACTCACAGTAAAGTTTGGGGATGATTAAGAGACATGGTTTTTCGCTGAAGACTCACGTTCTTGCAATTGAGTTTTCCACGCATCTAAACAATAAACAACTACAACTATAAATACATCAAAATAAAAAATAAAGAACACAAGGTAGCAATAGCATAATATCATCAGGTTTGTAGTGATTACCTCTTGAAAACAAAGTGAGATCCTTCAATATCAGAAATAGATGGAACCAAAGTTGGCTGGAATCAGAAATGAAGAACATGAAAATAAGAACAAAAATACATAACAAGTTCATCTATATCCAAAAAAATTACTCAAAGTTTACATGTAAATCACACCAACACTAACTTGCATTAAATAACTCAGCAATGTTTACACGTTATTGCATGGCTCACCAAGGGAATGCTGAAAATGGGAGTTACAACTCCCACTAATGTATAGCCACAATTGTCCAAAATGTAGTAACAAAGATCACAAATATGGCTGTTGAGAGTGCTCCAATGTATATAGCAGTAGCACAAGCAAAGAAAAGAGCCAAGAACCCTGCAGAAGCGATATAACAATGGCATTTACGGTCGCGGTCAGAAAGAAAAGCATAAATACAAGCAGTCCTGTTAAAGACACAAATCACTTTCATTCTTATGGTTCAAGTTTCCCATCTTTGAGACTAACTATGTTTTTTAGATTATCCTATTTCAACTCTAGTTCCTGTACTTTTACATGCATTATCAAAGATCTATAAGCTAAACCTCATAAAGTTATTGGTGCAGCCTTGCAGGCTACAGAGTTATTGGTTGATTTTAACATTGTTAAACTATATATTTATCCATGTGTGTTGAAATAAGCTATTCAACATGCAACTATTAAACAACATAAGGTTATATCTACACATCTAGTGCTAATCATATACTATTAACTTCCATATATTATACGATGAAGCCCAAGTAAACAAATTCCTCCATCCAATTACTCCTGTATCTTGAACAAGAACCAATCATAGCAGACCAAGTAAACAAATTCATCACAATCATTTCATCAAACACTTTATGTGCCTTCTCCAAAATTCAATTTTCAGTAAGTATTGAATGAATTACCTATTTCCTCAAATGAAAAGCTCCTTGAATGAAAAGCTCATGATCACATACATAAGAATCCAAACTTAAAACTCACAAATTAGGATCATGAAACTCAAATCAGAAACTCATCATCAAATCCAGTTGAATAAGAATGAAAGTAATCTAAAACATATAACTCATAAATTAGATCAAATTTAAAAATTAGGATATGAAACTCAAATCAGAAATTCAACATCAAATTCAGTTGAATTAGAATGAAAGTATCTAAAACCTAAAATTCATAAATTAGATCAAATTCACAAACTAGAAGCATGAAACTCACAAATCAAATAGGAAGAGTCAGAGCTTTAAAGACCACGAGTTTGAACAAGTTCTGAGAGAACGCAACTTCAAGCTTTTTGAAGAACATCGATCTGAGCGAACACAACTTTGAGCATTTCGAACAACTTCGATTTAAGCGAAGATTAGCTTGAAGCTTTGCGGTGGTGGAACGGTGATTGAGCGGTGGTGGAACGGTGGTGGAACGATGGTGGACGGTTACAGAGAGAGAACATCGATGGTGGAAGATTAATACGTTAATTGTATCTTAATTTTTGTTAGACTTTGAGTTTTTTTATCTGAAAATACTATATAAAAACAAAAAAAGAATGAAGGATATTTTTTATAAAAATTCAAAAAAATAAAATAAAATAAAAATAATGAAGGATATTTTGAAAAGATATTTTATTTAAATGATAATGTATTGTTATATGTATATTGTATTTTTTTTTGTGGTGGCCGGGGTTTGAATCAAGACCTTACATATATTATGCCTTGTCCAAACCAAATGAAATTAATATTTTGCAAATAAAAATTAATTTAATAATATTTGTAAGATATATGAAATTAATAAATTTAAATTACTAAATCCTTTTTCTTAAAAATAAAATTAGTAAATTCTAAATCAAAATATGTGGTCTGATTTTATGTTATTTATCAAAATATTTTAACATATATGTTTTAAAAGAATCAAAATATTTTAACATTCAATATGAACAAAAAAAATATTAATTACAATCAACAATAACAGCTTAACATTTTATTTAGATATGTGTTATTTGGACTTAAATCTAAAATCATAAGGTACATATTCAATATCTAAAATTAAGAAATTTAGTGAAAAAGAAAATAAACAAACAAACAAACTGCAGAAAAATCCGCAGGAAACGCCATATGAAAAACCGTAGTAATATCCGCAGCAATACCTGCGAAATTTCTTAAGGAAACGTTGAAATAATATTCGTCAATAGTCCCGCAGGAAAATCCTCAGCAAAGTAAAAGTTACCTGCGGATTTTCCTGCGGTGTTTGGATTCACAGGAAACTTCGTATGACCAAGGTTATGAGTAGGAAAATCCTCAGGTATTCCTGCAGATTATTTTCCTTATGAAAATCGGCAGGAAAATTGAAAGTTTCTAGTAGTGTTAGTAAGTTTCTAGTAAGGTTGTCTAGACGAGGTTGTTAGCTCTTTAAACAATTTTCATGGTAAGTTGAGCTGCATTGAATCTGTAAGCCCTTGAGGTGGTGGTGTAATAGACTTGTAGTGGCATGAGAATTTAGACGATTGGGTATTGGAAGTTCAACTATGAAGAAACATTAACCATAATTCTTGTCATCGATATTATAATTGAATTCGTTCAGGTAAGCTTTACTCGAGTCCATATTAGTTAGCCTCTACTCAAGTAATCTAAAAATCTGATTTCATTTTTTGCTTTATCAGGATTGTCACAATACACATTTGATAACAAATAGATCATTGGTGAGAACTCATATACCAAAATTTATTTGGTTGGCTTGGCTAGAAGTGAAGGTTCAATAATAGAAAGTGATAGTGGCGAGCGTGTCACTAGTGTGCTGCATTTTATTATGTTGTGTGATAACTGCAATTGATAAACATTATTTTGTTCTACACATTCATTTTGTTCTAATCACTGAAATGATTAAAATTTGTACATTCTATAATTTATATTTTTTATCTCGAATGCATTGTAGTGCATTGTTTTTAAATAAATAAAACGAATGCCTGCGGATTTCCTTGCATAGTTTGCTGCGGAAGTGCCTGTATCGCAGGAAACAGGCTATCAGGCAGAAAAACTCCTCAAATGCCAAATATATCCTGAAGATTTGTTCACTTTTTCTGCGGATATACATTTCCTATGAATCCTAAAAATCTAAGGAAAGAACTACCCACAAAACTTGGGAACCTAAATCCTTGGCAGATTCGCAGAAAACAGGTTTGCTACGGAATTTTCATAAAAATCCGCAGGAAAATCGGGAGTTTCTAGTAGCGTAGTTTGTGTATTTAATATTAAATATGTATCTTTTTAATAAATAAGTGTTGTTTTTCAATAGAGTATTTTTGCTTTTGGTTTGTTTTAACATATGCAATATTGCATATGTTAGACAAACCCTAAGTAAAAATCATCTATTCCGAAGTTGAAGGGTGATTAGTCGTCTGCAAATTTGCTTTTAATGTGCGAGTGTTAACTTTCTATGTATTTAGGCATATCTGATAAATTTAGATTAGGTGCAGAGTAACTGTATGTAGTCACATGCATCTCAGTCGTCCGATTAAATTCTGACATTTCAATTTTTTAAGTAGATTTTAATTTTCTTTACTTAAAACTAGAAAGCCTACTAACAAAATAAAATAGAACGGTGAGAATAGAAAATGAGCTCCATGAGTTGTCCTATACTTATGGCATAAAAGAGTAAGAAATTAGTAAGATTAAGATATTAGAAGAGATCATAATAAATAGAATCATATCATTCAATTTGATCAGTTTTTGAATATAATCTCAGCCCAATTACATATAACAAAAAAGAAAGTTTAACGATTAATTACAAAACATGACTACGATCTATACATAAGCAATAACGAATTAATGCACCAACCTAATCTCATAATTATCTTGCCAAAAGGAATTGTAAGCATGTTCTCCCATATCAAACCCATCATCACAAACCATTAAATGATCAACCATCACTTCTTTCTCATCTCCAAAAGACTCAATAGCCTCCCAACTTCCATCATCAAATTGGAAAGATGGTATTAAATCCATATCCACCCATTCAACTCCAAAGTCATATCCCTCCTCCACCACTCGTCCTATGTTCCATGATTCACTATAATCTTCTTTAAAATTGCTATTCAATTGTGATCCTATGCATGTTGAATTATCATGGCCACCCATTTTGCTTTCACTTATTTCAGCCTCAAAAGATCTTATTAAACTATCTAACCTTTCATCATTACTCTCATCACATGGTAACTCTTCCATTAGTGACATGAGAAGATCACCCTTCATTTCCACATCATAAGCCAAAGTTTCACAAACTTGAGAAGCCATTTTGGTACAAATAATAAAAATGATATAAATTGTTTATGACTTTGAAGAAGAGGAGAAAAGGGATGAACTATAATAGAGTGAATAGGGAAAAAGGCTTAAGATGAATTGATTGTATGAGGGAATTTTGGGTTTTATATAGGCACTTATGAGGTGCCACGTCACTTCAAGAAGGGTACATTAATATTACATACATCATGGCCCAAACAGTCATGTGCACATGAACACATAAAAATAATAATTATATGGATATGTAATCATGTTGCATATCAAATAGCAATATGGCATAAATAACTAATTAAAGTTGTACCATAAATTAGATTAAGAAATATGAAGACATAAATAATGTACGTGTGCTCTGGCAATAGGGACAGCTCGAAGTAAGCAAGATATTGTGGAAATCATAGAATCTGACCCTAAAACCTCAATTGAGGTTGGGTGGGACAAGGAAGCATCAAACGACAAAGCTTTCGCCAACTAAAATGTCAAGTTGCAATTGCAATAGAAAAACAGGGAATAGTCTAAATTATTGAGAAGTATGAGGTGACTTATAAGTTCATATATTGTTTAAACAAAGTGTGAGTTGAGTGGTATATAAGTGAGATGATTAGTAAAATCTATATCTTAAAGTTTTGAGTAAAGATATAATATCCAACTCATTTATACAGTTGTTTATAGTTTAATTTAGATGATCAACTAAACTCATCTCATGATCCAACATTTTATTATTAAATAATAAGAAACAATCATGATGAATGAGTTGTTAAGAAGTCTACAAATGTCCCCCTAAAATAAAGTCTATAAGTGTTAATTCCCTAAAAAAAAGTCTATGTATTGATTATTCAAATTCATAAAGGAATTGCTTCACCGATTAGCCTACAACAGTCTATTATTTTACTAATTCGGTAACAGCCACACAACTTATACCCACTCCTTTAAAATAATTGATTCATTTGATCATTTCATACATTTTAAGAAAAATGTATGAATGAAAGAGAGAAAGGATATCATTTTTATACAAGTACTTTTATCATGTATTGCTATGTTTATCATTACCATCAATGCAAAGTAGAAAAATCCGAATATGAGGCAATGAAAGTATATTTATTACAGGGTAGAGTTGGAAAAAAAATGTTGTATTAGAAACTTAAAATGTCAATTATTTTAGGACAAATTTCTTATGCAAAAATGTCAATTATTTTTAGACGGATGGAGTAATATGATTTTGCTTATAATCATGATTTTTTGGTAAGAAAGTAGATGTTATCGTAAGAGTATGTTATTTGAATAATAATTTTTTGGATAACTTTGAGCATCTCCATCCATGCAACCTAATTACATCGTATAAATGGATCTCACTTAATTTATTATATTATTTTATACTTAAATATTTAAACAAGTCAACTAAATTTTCTGAATATCCATATCACTCATCCAAAATACTAAAATATGTCCCACTAATCTTTCCAAATTTATATTTTATGTTAATATAAAAATTGTCTCATTGAAACCCGTTAATTCATTTCTATCAAAATGCATTGAAAAGAATATAACTTCCCCTTATTATTTCTAATCAATTCATTCATTCATTACTTTTCTCTCTACTCTCCTTCTCTAAAAGACATAAGAAAACACTCTGTTCATAGTTTGTGAGAATTTCGATCTAAATCTAGAGGCACAATTGTAAGCTGTGTAATAGATTGAATCTTTCTAGGGATCTAAAGGCACAGTTTGTTGCTGGTTGATTTGAAAGAGATATTTCAATCCTGATTTAGCATAAAAAATAAAACAGACTCCTCTAAAGTGATCAACTCGCTTTAGAGTATAAATTGAATATTAGTCGTTTATTAACAAATCAAGGATATATATTTTTAAAAAAAAAAATCAAGGATAGATATTATAGTTACATCATAACAAATCATGAATTTGTTGTAATAAGAACTCTTATTTTCTCACTTTATCCTTTAATCATTTAGAGAATCCTTTAATCATTTAGGGATAGATATTATAGCTACGTTATAAAAAAAATCAAAGATAATTATTATTGTTACATTATATGAGTTTGTACTTTGTTGAAATAAGAAACCCTGTTTTCTCACTTTATCCTTTATTTTTTAAGGAGAATGCTAACCGGTGTCTTTGGGGTATTGGTTTAAACAATTAAAACAAGTATCTTTTTAATAAAAAGTGGTGTAATCATTACTTAGTCAAGTGTGGCAGCTTATATTTTCAAGACAAGACTTCTATTTATGGATTCCTTAACCATTACGTTTAGGGCACTGGTTAGCAAGACCTTTCTTTTACTTAGTGATTATGGAGCTTACCTTTTCACTACTTTTAATTCTTTACTTTTAGATAAAGCTCTAATTAAGAGGAAAAAAGAGAGTGGTACATACTACTCCCTATGTCCCAAATTGTATGTCACTTTAGGAAAAAAATTGTCCTAAATTATATGTCGTTTTACAATACTAATGAAACATTAATGTTATTTTTTCTATTATATCCTTAACAATTTATTACACTTTCTTCTTTCAATTCTTTCATTTATTTGTCTCCTTAACAATTTTCCAGACAATATCAATTACATTTCTTAATATGTGTGAAATGTCTAAAACGTTATATAATTTGAGATGAGTGAGTAATTCTTAATGTCAAAGTCTACATGAAGTGGAAATAGAAAAAACTATCTCGCATGTCATCTTCTTTTGTTATTGAAGTACTGAAAATCTGGTTTGTGGGTCTTATTTAGATTTTGGCCAACATGTGTAGGGCATTCAAAAGATATGCATCGAATTCCTTATGAAAAAAAAAAGAGGATAAGCATCGAATGAAATAGTTATGTCATGAAAAGAGTAATATTCAGAGATTGATACCCATGTTTGTGACCACTGTACCCGCATTTTGATGCATATGTTGCCACTGCCCACTACGACATTTTATGTGGGGATTAATTATCTTTAAATATATATATCACTTTTTCTTTTTAGAAAAAATAAATATTATCACTTAATTAATTATTAAAAAGAGGTTAAATATGTTATTGGTCCCTATAAATATATTAATTTTACGTTTTAGTCCCTTTAAAATGTTGCTTCAACGTTTAGCCCATATAAAAATTTTAACCACTAATTTTGAATCCTATTTTTAAGTCAACATTTGTATTTTTTAATGAAATTGTGTAGAAATGTGTAAGATATTGTAAAAAATCTCTCCAAAAATAAGAATTTTTTAACAAAACATAAATTAAATATGAATTTTTAACAGCAAAAATATAAAAAAAATTATATTTAATTCTAATTATTTTTTGGAGAGATTCTTATAATATTTAAATTTTTCTTCAAAATTTTATTCAAAAATATGAATTCGTACATATAAGTTTACTTAAATGGAGGAACTAAACGTGAAGATAGAAATTTTTTTAGGGACTAAAAGGTCAAACAAATTTTTTAGTGGGAATAAAATGAAAAGTTGACATATTTATAGGGACAAAAAACATATTTAACAAAAAAAATCACTTAATTAATGGATGAAAATGCCATGTGATAGGCCAAATCTGATCCGTTTTGACATGGACAACATCATCAATCGAGGAGATAAGTAATCATATGTATTCTATTCGAGTTGGGATTCTCCCCGTTTTTTTAGTGTTGGGATACTCCCAATTTTAAAACGACTTATCAGACTTTTCTTACCTACTAGTCAAACTTTGAACTATTAGGGCCCCTTTTCAGAGAATTGGATGGTTAGCACTATTTTTTTTTGACAGATTAGAAGTGTTGTGAATTCGGACTCAAATCTCACACCAATAAAGTTAGATGTGTGGATCAAAAGGGAAATAGTAATCAATATCAAAGTAGCATCAAACAACAACAACAGTAACAATAACAGACCTAGATCAAATCTAGCAACCAACTATAAAACAAAAACCACAAACAAAAAAAATAAAGAAAGAAGAGAAACAAACACACCAAGATTTGGTAACTCAGTTCAGTCCAATAATGACCTATATATGTCTGGAGGTGAGATATCTTTCCATTTAACTAAGGTTTCAAAGGACAAGGTTTCAATAACAAACCTAATTTCTACCATTTTCCCGAATATCTTCCCTTGATCAAGAGACTTAATGATTTCACACACCCAAGATGTTTACAATTGTTTCCATATCCTAGAATCTCTCCCAACGACCCTCAACTTTTCGCCCTTTTACCTTACAAGTTCCCTGCTTAGCCATGATTCTCTCTCTCTCTCTCTCTCTCTCTCTCTCTCTCTCTCTCTCTCTTCAAGGTCTAAAAAACGAAGAATGAAGCCTTATATAGTACTCGGACTTAGGCAAAATCGTGTCACGATTTTCCTGGATCGCGCCATGATTTGGAGCTCATAGACTAGCACAATACTGAACCTGATCCAAAATCGCGCCATGTTTTGCCAAATCACATCACAAATTATGCGAACCAAAACCTTCAATTTGCTAAACCAACTGCGCCATAGTTTTTTTACGAACCTTCAACATCAATTTTGAATCAATTTTCAACAATTATCCACCTTGACTCTATATTAGTAGTGATGTCAATTTAACCATCAACTACCTTGTTCCTTACATCAAACTACACCATGAAGTTCCATAAGATTTCACCTTTTTCTGTTTAACCGTCAGAATGTCTTCCGCTTTTTTGAAGATTATTGTATTCAACTACACTAGATTTTTTTTTTTAATTTCCATTTCCCTTATATACCATGTTCATGTTGCCATGCTTTTTTAAAAAAATAATAATAATACTCTTTGACTCGTTGTAAGCATCTTCCATCTTCTCGAAGATCTCCTTGCATCTAATTACCTTTGGTCTTTTAGTTAATCCCACTAGTCGTACCATAAATTCTTCAATCCCGAAAAGGCCTATCATCTTGTTGAAGAATTCATTTGCTCACAACTAGAACATAACACCCAAGGTCTCTATAGTTATACCATTCTGGTGTCATCATCTTGTCTCCTCCTAATCCCACTAGTGGAAGACTACTCCACCTCAAGATGAGCTTCTTGTACCTCAAAATCCAAATGTCTACATCCACTATTACTTTCACATTGTAACCTCCACCTATAAGGATGATCATGAGTATTTTTACCTCTGCCTCTCCAGACAGACCTTGAGTTTTCTTTGCACCGCCTCTCCATGATGATGTTGGATGTTTTACATCTCTCTAGACAAGCACCCTTTCTATATGAAGGTCAACTTGCAAGTGTCATTGTTTTCAAGTTGAGAAACTCCACCATCTTTATCCTCTCAACATGACACCTCCAAAGCACCTTCTTCCTCATAGTCATATAAGGCAATTGCAACTTACATAGAGTTATTATTGTCCCCTGATTCATAACAATCCCTATTGAAGAGAGAAGAGAAACAATCACACAAGATTTGGTCACCCAGTTCGGCCCAATAATGACTTACGTCTAGAGGAGAGAGATCTCTCCACTTCACTTTTGATGAGTTCTTTATAAAGAGATACAAAATGGTAACAAGAAATTTGGTTTAACAAGCTCTAAAAGAAAACCTAATTACCGCCCTTTTCCGGAATTTCTTCTTGTGATCAAGAGACTCAATGATTTCACTTAGCCAATGTGTTTACAATTATTTCCTAACCCTAGAATCTCTCTAAAAGACCCTCAACTCTTGGCCCTTTTACTCAATGAGGCCTTATATAGTACTTGGACCCAGGTAAAATCACACCATGATTTGTCTGAATCGCGCCACGATTTAAAGCTCATACACCAATACAATATTGAACTTGATCCAACATCGCTCCATGAAATTATGCAAACCAAGACCTCCAAATAGATGAACCAAATCACGCCGCAATTAAAACCAATCGCGCCATGATTTAACGGTCCTTCAACATTAATTTTGAGTAAATTGTCAACAAAAAGTTTAGTGTGTCCTGTGTTTAATGAGAGTTGAACAAGGCCATACCAACACATTAGGATGTTGGCGACGAATTTAAAAATAAGGTCATTTTAAAGTCCTTCCTATTTTTTTTGTTTAAATTATTTTTACATAAGTCCGTTGATACAAAATTAGATAATATTAGGAACGAATCCGACTTTGCTCCATTTAACAACCCTCCATTTATCCCTTTTCACTTCATTAATGTGTGACATGTGGCAATTGTAAAATTATGGGCTAGGGTTAAAAGCTCTAGCGAAAACACTTGTTTAATGAGAAATAAAACAACACCTATTTTCTTCTTCTTCTTCTTCTTCCTCAAAAACAGTATCCACGCTCTTCCTCCTCCTCTCACCATCATGGTTGTCTCTCCCTCTCACAACCGAAGAATCAATCGCATGAATCAATCGTAAATAATCGGTCACATGAATCAAAAACAGTATCAATACAATTTGGCTCAAATAATCAATCGCATGAATCAAAGCTTAGTTCATGGGAGTGAGCACATTAGTTTTGAGGACATGGAGGAAGAATCAAAGAGAGAAATCAATCGCATGTCCTCATCAAATCAAAGCACCATATTTCTGCTCCACACACTGCCTCACACAACTCACCGTAAATCTCGCCGCCGCCGCTTTGTCCTTCAAATCGCGTATTTATTGCTGATCTAAATCAAATTATTAGAGATGTTTTGAGCTTTGATTTTCATTGGTTGTAATGATTCACTAAGATTCTGTTTGAGACGGCAAGACTGACGGCGTCGGTGAGAATGTGATGCGGCGATGGTGTTGAGAGGAGGAAGAAGGAGCTACAGTTTTGTTTCAGAGTAAGAGAAAGCGTAAGCGCGTGTTGTTTTATTTCTCGTTAAACAAGTGTTTATGCTAGAGCTTTTAATCTCAACCCTTGATTTTACTTTTGCCACATGTCACACATCAATAAAGTGAAAAGGGATAAATGGAGGGTTGTTAAATGGAGCGAAGTCGGTCTCGTTAGGAACACTCATTTTAACATTCACTCTCTTATTGAATGAAATACATGTAAGTCACACTACTTCAAAAATAAATACCACATAAAATAGTGGAATTCATGTACATTTCACTCAATAAAAGAGTGAGTATTTCCTTAAAAAAAAAAAAGAGTGAGTATTAGAAAGAATGTGACAAAATATTATTTTTAAAATACTATTTTGTTCTATAAATTTATCTATCTTCAAATGAAAGTTTTTAATAAATGGAAATGATATCCACATTGTTTGATGAGACCCATATTAAATGGGAACTCCAACATTCTCTTTGTATCTATATCAGTTCATATAGAATTTTTTTTTTTTTTTTTAGAAATAGAGAATACCTTGATCTATTGATTTTTGAGTTTAGGATCTTTTTCAGTTTTTTTTTTTTGAAAGAATCTTTGTAGTTTTTTAGTCTCTTAATTTCCTCTATGACTATAGTTTCAGATATATAAATATAAAAGTATTTTTCTTTATACATCACAAAACATTTAAAAACTTTAGTAATCAAGAGAATAAATGGAGAAAAAAATGGAGATGATCGGAACCCTACATTCTACAGTTTGACAACCAATTGCTAATCTATGGAATTGTAGGTTTCAAAGACAGTGTATTTTTTTCTGTATTAAGTAATCTAGTGGCTAGAGCTCCCACAATTTAATTGTGGAAAAATGGAGTGTTCGGATTTTGAACCCCAACTTAGCAAGAGAGTGTATCTTCTACCATTACTTTAGTGCAAAGGTGACTCTTCATGCACTCGAATATATATATGAGTGAAAAGCTAGTCATTCCAAAAAGAAACATTGATTATTATATATTTTAATAAAAAATACTTGAAAAAAAAAAAAAGAATAATAAAAATGAAT
>Ga0315914_1009487_pt1 | contig 12482 bp, 5 predicted proteins | sample MpolenodulesMG_FD_203920 | JGI IMG/M metagenome (GOLD analysis project Ga0315914, IMG submission 203920) | Medicago polymorpha root nodule microbial communities from Los Angeles, California, United States - elongated nodules | ecosystem: Host-associated > Plants > Roots > Nodule | place: USA... | reverse complement strand
TCAACCCAGACCACCAAAACAACTTCTTCAAATCATGATACATCTTTGTAGCTCCCGGATGAATACTCAAGCTACTTCTGTGACTTTCTTCAAGAATCATCTTCTTCATCTCATCATTGTCAGGAATGCAAATTCTGCCTCGAAAACGCAACACTCCTTGATCATCAACTTTAAAGTCACTATCCTCAGTCTGATTATTGCCAACCATTAAGTCCACAAACTTTACGTCTACTTTCTGAGCTTCTTTAATACTATTCAAAAATTCGCTATCAATTTTCAACATACCCAACCTCACACTCTAAGGTGACAATTCACAAACTAAACTCAGGTCTCGAAACTGTTCATGTAGCTCCAACTCTTTAACTATCATAGATGACATATGTAGAGTTTTCCTACTTAAAGCATCTGCAACAACATTAGCTTTACTTGGATGGTAATTCAAACCAAAATCATAATCTTTCAGCAATTCAAGCCATCTTCGCTGCCTCATATTCAATTCCTTTTGATCAAACAAATACTTCAGACTCTTATGATCACTGAACACTTCAAATCTAGAGACATACAAATAATGCCTCCAAATTTTAAGCACAAAGACCACTGCAGCTAACTCTAGATCATGAGTAGGATAATTTTGTTCATGAATCCTCAACTGCCTCGATGCATAAGCTACTACCTTATTATCCTGCATAAGCACACCACCTAAACCCAACAGGGACGCATCATAATACACGACAAAAGGTTCATCTGAGTTCGGTAAAATCAAAATCGGAGTTGTCGTCAACCGTTGCTTCAATTCATTAAAGCTGTTCTCACACTGAACATCCCACACAAAAGCTTTACCTTTACAGGTCAACTGAGTTAACGGAAGTGCTAACTTTGAAAATCCTTCTATATACCTACGGTAATAACTTGCCAAACCCAAAAAGCTTCTAACCTCGGTAACCGACTTAGGAGTCTCCAATTGTGATACCGCATCAACTTTAGACGGATCCACAGCAATACCACTACCAGAAATAATATGGCCAAGAAAACTCACCTCACTCAACCAGAATTCACACTTCGACAACTTGGCATACAACTTTTTCTTTTTCAACACTTGCAAAACAATCTTCAAATGCTCAGCATGTTCTTCTTCTGTCTTAGAATATATCAAAATGTCATCAATGAACACAACAACAAAGCGATCCAAATAAGCATGAAAAATGCGATTCATGTACTCCATAAATACACCCGGCGCATTAGTAACACCGAAAGGCATCACTGAATATTTGTAATGTCCGTAACGTGTCCTAAAGGCCGTCTTCTGCATATCTTCATCTTTCACTTTAATCTGGTGATAACCCGATCTCAAATCAATCTTGCTAAACACACGTGCACCCACCAACTGATCCATCAAGTCATCAATTCTCGGGAGTGGATACCTATTCTTTATCGTCACTTTATTCAGCTGTCGATAATCAATACACAACCTCATGCTACCATCTTTCTTCTTAACTAACAACACTGGCGCTCCCCAAGGTGAAACACTCGGCCTTACAAACTTCTTATCAAGCAAATCCTCCAACTGCTTCTTCAACTCAGCCAACTCAGAAGTCGACATACGGTAAGGCGCCATCGACACAGGCTTTGTACCCGGAACAAGATCAATTGAAAATTCAACCTCTCTCTTTGGCGGCACATCATGAATCTCATCAGGAAAAACCTCTGGAAATTCACACACAACTCGCAACTTATCAATTACCGCTTGATTCTCAACAGACAAAGACGCCATCAACGAGAACATCAAAATTCCATCACGCGCTAACTTCTTCAGCTGCTTAGTAGTCAAGAACTCAGCTTCACTCTCTTCTTCAGCAGAAGAAAAATACACCGACTTACTAAACCAATGCGTAGCACCAGTATCAATAATAGCAATTAAAGGAGTACTATTAAAGAAACATGTACCTCTGATCAGACAATCCTCATTCTCGGTCTGCGTACTAGACAAGGCAAACACCTTTCAACTAGTCTGAGCCTTCTTGGGCTTCTTGCACTGCGAACTAATGTGACCTTCTTCGTCATAGTTGAAACAAACCATATCACCACGCTTGCATTCTGTAATGGTATGCCCTTTCTTACCACAACGGAAACACCGTTTATCATCCTCAGGACAAGCATTACTCTTGTGGCCCTTCCCATTACACTTGTAACAAACAATCTCAGTAGGAGTATCTTTCTTTCTAGGCCTCCTCTCATCTACCCTTTGCTTACCCTTATCAGCAGGAGCACTGTAAGGCTTTGGACGACTCTGTTGACTCTTACCTCTTCGCTCACTCATAACCTTGTAATGAGCTTTGGTATCCTCCTCATAAATTCTACAACTACTCACCAATTCAGAAAACTAACGAATCTTCTGATAGCCAATGGCCCGCTTGACCTCAGCATGCAAGCCATTCTCAAACTTGATACACTTGGAAAATTCAGCAGTCTCAGCAGTGTCATGTGGATAAAACTTAGCCAACTCCACAAACTTAGCAGCATACTCGGTCACCGACATGTCACCCTACTTCAACTCAAGAAACTCGATCTCTTTCTTCCCGCGAACATCTTCCGGAAAGTACCTGTTCAGGAACTCCCTCCTAAACACAGCCCAAGTAACAATTCCACCACCATTCTCTAGGATTGGAAGAATACTTACCCACCAATCATCAACTTCCTCAGCCAACATGTGCGTACCAAAACGCACCTTCTGGACTTCACTGCATTGCATGACCCGAAAAATTCTTTCAACCTCTTTGAGCCACGTCTGAGCTCCATCAGGATCATACCTTCCCTTGAAAGTAGGTGGATGGTTCCTTAAAAAAATTTCCAACATCCTAACTCCATCATTAGCACCAGCACCAACATTAGCCTGCTGCCCTACAACTTGAGCCATAGCTTACAACGCAGTAGCAATAGCAGCATCATTCCTTCCAACCATCTTAGTTCTCTACACAACAAACAACAATCAGGACAACACAATGACAGTACTAAACTGTCACACGACACTACGCGACTCAACTAATTGGCCGGATGAACCGACCTGCTCTGATACCAATTGTAACACCCCGTTTTCCCAACAATGTAAATAATACAAATAATCAGAGTATTCAACATAAAACGGAATGTCACACTTCAATTATTGTATAAATAGAGTAAATTTACTATTTATTAAAACAACCTTGTCAAATTTTCAAAACATCGCAGCGGAAAATAGATTCATAATTTAACAACTTCGGCACTACGACCTCAACGTAAACAACTTAATCAAAATCTTAATTCAAAAGGGTTCAACAACATGGTTCATAAATAATACGCAACAGTGGAAAACATAGCAAAAATCCCCATCCCGTTACGTATCAGAGCGACCCTAAGACGACGCATGAGAGAGTAAACTCACATCAGCAGCTAATCCTGGTTATCTGCATGTTACCCACGTAGAGGCAACATTCAAACACAAGGGGTGAGATTTCACATTCAATAATAATAAGCATATAATTCATCAACGGAATCTAACAACCTAAACAACAATAATTAACAACAATAATAGTTCACATATACTTATTGTAATAGCCACACTAAACGTATCTAGAAAATTTAGCATGTGCATTATCTTTAGTATTGGATACATTAAAATTTACAACATAAATTCTTCGAATGAATATTTTATACAACAATACGCGTTCGTACAATCATCAATACAACACAACTCGTCCAAAACATAGGAAATACATCCTTAAAGTCTATATCATCTTGCAGCGAGTACGAACGAGCACTTGCTGATATATCCATCCGGCTGCAAGATTGCTAAAACAACCTGCTGATCTGCAACAAATAAGGATTGGGATGAGACATAATGTCTCAGTGAGTTCTACCTAATCCTAGGCTATAGGTAACCGCGGGGAAAACCTAGGGTTACCACGTGTCTACAATACAACCTGACGGTTGATTATACGTGTGTGGGCTTGCTTGCCTAGACGGTCGTGCATACTAGAATCCGTCGTAGGGTTCTTCTTAACTTGCCATATAGGTCTGGTCATATACATATACGTGTCATGGCGGTCGAGGGAACATAGGACCACTACTCAAGATACGCTAAACGCATCAGAACTAACATGCTTATCCATGACACGATCTTGAACCGGACGATCGGGGGAACCTAAGATCATCGTCGGTATAACTTCATGGCTTTATCTTGATTCATAAGCTTCTACGTATCCTGTATCATATCATAAACATACATAGTCATGTTCATTCATTATGTTAGAGGTTAGCGTTGAACAAACATTATTATTTGAGTTTATTTTGTGGAGTGTATCGGGTGGAGTAACCCCGAGTACAATCCCATACATGAAAACTTATCTGAGGTACATCGGACTCCCTCAGTGACGTGCGGGCCCCCCTTGCGGAGCTTATCCCGTTCCCTTGGCGAGAACCTCTTGAGATCCCAACCTGGCGTGGATCACAAGAGACACGACACCTACGTCTTACTTATAGTCTTGTTCGTACTTACATAAAGGGTTAACCTATACATGCTTACTCATTTACCACGAGTCTGTGATCTGCCCGATTAGTGGTAAACTACTTACTTGATCGTTTATGCTCATGCGTGAATATACTACACTAATCTCTTCACGTCTTAACATACTTAGATTTCATGCTAGCATTCTAGTTCTCGACAAACTAGTCGAGGCTCTATGTTTATCCCCACTCTTAGGATTAACTTCTACCCGAACGCATTACGTATATTGTCATACTCTCATGTGCCACTCACCTTTGGAAAATTCTAATGTTTCTCATGCCACTCATCTGTGATATCTTTACATGTATTGCACATTAGTTTCTTGACAATGAGGTTTCATTTAAGTTACAAAAGTTTGCAAAGGAAAGCATCAGACGGCACTCTGGACCACAAAGAAGGTTTTCAAGACATGCTGTAAAAAGGCTGTACGCTTAAGCGTGCTCCCAAGCGTGCAGTTTGCTTGCCAGTACGCTTAAGCGTACCTGTAAGTGTGCAGAGCCTTAGTTACGACGTTTTGCACGCTTGAGCGTGCAGTGCACGCTTAAGCGAGCATTCATCAGTCCAGAATGCAGAAAATCGTGTTTTGAGCATAGAAACCTAAAAAATCAAGTTCTAACATCCACAATACATCTAGAAGACCTGGAAAAACAGTTTAAAAGCATTGCATGACAACAATTCACATATCTCCAAGGATTAATGGCAAAGGGGCAACTAAAACCTAAAAACATAGTCATGAACAATTGCCTTTCTCACATAATTCAACATACACCCAAGGATGGAATAATCTATCTAAAGATCTCACTTGATGTTTTGCAGCATTTACCAAGCTTTAAACCCAACATTAACCTCTAACCATGAACCCTAGCTCTTGATTCATCACACATCCATAGCCTTAGCTCACCAATCCACTCTTGTTGCTCTCTTGCTGGCTAAGACACCATGAGTCATGCTTGATTACAATTGCATGCATTGATGACTTGATTGCTTGAAGTGGGAAGGATGGGGGCGATTTCTAGAGAGAAGGAGGAGAGAGTCCTTGGACTTCAAGGTTTAGAGGGAGAAAGTTCTAACACAAATGAATAGTCTTGGCTCCAACACACTTACATACCCCCTCGGTGCAATTACCAAAATGCCCTTCGTCTTAAACGTGTTTACACCGACATTGATGATTAACTCATGTTTAATTGGCACTGCGTCGCAAAACATTCATCACCGTAGTGAGTCTCATGCACATCGCTCTCTGGCGCACCTCCGACTGATATAATTCCGGTACTGACGAGCAGGATATTACATGCAGTAGCAGAATAACCATTAATATCAGTCTTCTTGGTATATATATTAATTGACATCGCATTGTACCAAAAAAATAAGAATAAAGACCTAATTTCATCTCATCTAGTAAAGTGAAATACTCTTTATGTTTAAATTATAAGTCGTTTTAAACATTTCTCACATATTTAAAAATGTTATTAATTTTATAGGTAATTTTTTTTTAACCTTGGTTAGTAAATGTTTTCCGACAACAAAATTGATTGTCATTTTTAAACTCTAGTATCGGCACTACACATGACATGATACTGGCGGATGTTTTAAATGATTTTACAAATATTAATATGTTAATTATTTTAAATGACCTTTAACTCTTCAACTACTTAAATCTCTTAACTCAACCAATTGAGCTACTAATCTTCCCAGACGAAGGATGTTGGAAAGTGTATTTTCAACTGCTATTCTTAAAAATAATTTGATGCAGTGCATTACTACATTTTTCTACAAAATGGAAATTTTAGTAATTTAGTACACTTTAAAAAATATAACATATCTAATAGAATACCTTACAAGTATTATATATATATATATATATATATATATATATATATATAGTAAAGTTTAATAAATATGAACTTAGATAATATTAAAAAAAATGGTTACGTTTTTTTACTCACATAGAAAAAATTACTTAGTTGCTTAATCAAAATGATTTTTTAGTGAGAAAATTTATAAAAAAAATACAAAAGGAGAAATTGCTTTGAAAGTAGGATAATAAATTTTGTTACTTCAATATATTCGAGATTTAATAATATTTTAAGAAAAAGAAAAATTCTTTGTCAAACTTAACTTGTTTTCTGACTGAACTTTGGATCACTAAGACTCAATTTTCTTAAGAACCGAAGGGATAACACACAAAAAAATTGTGAGTCTTTACACTTGCATAGATTCAAATTTTAAAGAATATATCTTCATCCAGATGTTTTAAATTTCATCAAAACTCTCCTTCATATATTTTAATTAATTTTTTTAAAACAATATATCCATCTTTATTAGAAAAAATAATATGAGGCAACCTCATGAAAAAAAATAAATGAAGGAGAAATTGTCTTTTAATTAGGATAATCATTGGATTATTGATTAGATTCCAAATTTAATATTATTTTAAGGAGATATATTAAACTATTTAATTATTTTAGACTGTAACTATTTATAATCATTGTATAATATAGTTTTGTCAAAAAAACATATATAGAAAAAGTTATCAATTAGAAATATTACAAAAGTGATAGTGAATGTATTTCATGTTGTGCTGCATTGTACAATGTATTTTTTTATGATAAGATTTGTCAGATTTGGTATAAAGGAAAATGTATTGTTGTATGGTAATCAAATCCATTGATCCAAAGCCAAATTGGACTTCTAGAAGTGGTAATATGGATCGTACGATACTAATTATACATCTACTATGCAAGATTTTAAACTTACTTTTAAAATATGATTATGTGATTCTAAATTCCTAACCGTTTGATCTTAATCAAACAATTTTGTTTATTATAGATCTAATGGTTTGGTTTTGATATGATATACCCTTTGAAATATATGAAAGTCAAGCAATCCAGTTGGTTTTATTTTGATCAAATGGCTCTTAAAGTGAAAAACTTACTTGTTTTTTTAAATGATATTCTAAACTTCGAATTTAGATCGTCTCATTTTAATCGAACAATCATAATTTGTTTGATTATCTTAATTTTTATGTTTACACATTTCTTGCATACAGAGGATCTTAGTCTAATAATCCTTTTGACCCACCAATACCATTCGTGAACTACCTCCAAATTTTTTGTCACTATATAAACTCTTGCTTTGTCAATTCCTTATCACCATTTTAATTGAAAATTTGCAATCATTCTCTCCTTCTCTCTCTCTCTCATCAATTTTTGTTCAAAATTGACATTCAACAATGACAATTGGAATGGTAGTGTATACTCATTTCAATTACAATGTCAAGTATTCTTCTTTATATTCTTTTCATTATTACAAATTTTGTCTTTTTTTCTTCTTCTTAGGATATGATGTTGGTACCCTGGCTTGAAAAGTTGTTGGCAATCACTACTTTTTTTACAACATGTGAAGTCCACCCAAGAGAGTCGAAAAATGAGTGTAACAAGTTCTGCCTCGATTGCTATGACAATCCATTATGTGGATCTTGCATAAAATATTGTCACAAAGATCATTGTGTAATCCAAGTAAGTGTTGTTTAATTTGATAGCTAGATCTATATAGTATCTTAATAATTTATGTATTTCTCTTCATTTTATTTTTGCTACAATTGAACAATTTTAATCAATACTTTTTTTTTACTTTGGTATGTAAATTTGACCCTTGATACTTACAATTATAAATTAGATAAGGAGATCGTCTTACAATGAAGCAGTTAAGACCACAGAAATTTACAAGCATGTTGACATCCTTGGAATTCAAACCTACGTGATTAATAGTTCTACTGTTGTATTTTTAAACAAGAGAGACCGTGCCCAACCTAAGAGGTACAAGATTGGTAAAATTGGTCACACTAGCGACTCTCTTTGCAAGACATGTGATAGAAATCTTGTGGATTCTACCTACTTTTGCTCTTTGGCATGCAAGGTAAATTCTTAGCCTCAATCTCACTTCTTTTTTTCATTTACCATATCTCTTTGATGTTGGATTTTGACTTTGATCAATAAAATTTATTCATCAAAAATATATTTTAAAATGTTATTAGGATGTCTAATTGAGAATAATTTTTTATTGGTATTTATATTCGAGAGAGCGTCGCTTAGATTAGAATAAATTTTCACTGATTATATTGATTATGTAATTGAGTTTTTCTTTGAGTTATAAAATACTCACTATATTTTTATTTATTTATTTATTTGATTTTCAAAAAAATCAAATAGAAAACTGAATTAAAATGAAATAAAATTGAACGTAAAATGAAATAAAATTATTATATTTTTTAAATATCTTTTAATTTAAATATAATAGAATCTGTTCCGGTCCTAATCCTGAACTAGACATGAAATTAGAATGGGTTCCATTTGATAGTTTCTTTTTATTATATTATGTTTTAATTGGTTCAAACCATAAACATTAGTACATTTTATTCCATTAATTTTTATTGATCCAAACATTGGAGGAAAATATTGGACATTATAACTAATGCATTTCTTTCTTTCATCATCCATTGTTGGACTTTCATTATTTTATTTTTTTTTTGAAGAATAATTAATTAATTTTGCATTGTGCGTATATGATACAAGTTTGAATATATAAAAAAGGAGGGAGGATTTTTCGTGAGCACAAAAGAGATGGAAGAAATGGAAGTATTGCTGCATGAATCAATCAAGGTATCAGCGCCAAAAGAAAAAGCTAAAATATCACGTGAACAAAATCGAAAACGAAAACAAGAAGAAGCAGGAATTGATGAAGAAAATGAAGAGGGGGAAAAGGAAGAAGAGCAAAAGGAAGAAGAAAAAGAAGAAGGCGACGAAAACAATGAAAGCATGCTTCGTGTTAATCGTTCATCATCTTCATTACGCAAGTCCAATTCAAGAAGAAAAGGAATACCTTATAGGGCACCTTTTTTTTAAGTTTGCTAATCAAGGAATAGGATGAAATTTATAATATTATGATTTTGAGAGCCTATTTTTCAATTTGATTTTTTTGTGATCATGTAGAACAATTTGCAAACCCGTCCCTGTTAGAATAATTGATGATGACAAATATACTTTGACATGAACGAGAAGGATGACAAGTTTTGTTGTGAGATAAGAATGATCACAATTTTATTGAATTGTTATTACTTGCATCATTCATTTATAAAAGTTGTTCTAAGTGACATTGTGGTGGTTAGTCACTAACTGCTAACAACCAAAAACAAAAATTGAAATATGCCAGTATTGACTTAGAGGGTTTTTTTTGTTGTTGAAAGATTTAACTTGGAGGGTTATTAAGTGAGGTTGTTGTGCTACTTATATCTCCTTTAGTTTGGAATAACACTGTCGCAGGTCACTAACAATTTCTACTGTTGCTTGTACAATTTTCAGAATTCTGACCATGACTTGGACGACCTCGTATTAGAATGGACAGATGTGTGAAACACTAAAGTTAAGTTTAACTAATTTATTGGTGACATATATTGTCTCTGTATGTGTATAAGTTGTACGCTTCAACGACGCTCTTTAACTACTTATTTAGAGAAAAACAACGTAAAAACAATAATAAAACTATATTTAGAGAAAAAGAACGTAACAACAATAATAATGTTATGAAAATAAGTAAGTAAAGATAGTAATAGAGAAGAAGACAGAATATAAAGAAGTATTCTTATTCATTGATCTATCCCATAATGTTACAAATGAACTCTATTTATAGGGAAATAGAGTAGTTCATGGACTAAGCCCAATAGTCTAGTAGTATGGTCCATTAACCTATTTGCTATATGAACATCCACTTATAATATTCATAACACCCCCTTGGATGTCCATCGAGGATATGCCTCATTAAAACCTTACTAGAGAAAAACCCAATGGAAAAAAAATAGCTAGTGAAGGAAAAAGAGTACAATATCCCTTTTGTGTGTGATAATCTTCCTCAGTAAAAACCTTACCAGGAAAATCCAATGTGATAAAACCATGGTTAAGGGAAAAAGAGTGCAGAACACATTTATGTCTCCCCCTCATAAAGACAATCATATATGAGATGAAGAAAAGTCAAATAATATTTGTTCTAGTTACTCAAAAGTTTACTTGCAGCGACTTGGTTTATCTTCATAGTCTTCTTCAAATTAGCAGTGCTTGAGAAGTTTCTTCATATTGAGTTGTTGCAAGACCCCTTTAAAAAACCCACAATTTTCTTGTATTTGTAAAATCATCATCCGTAATAAAAGAACATTCTCCACTTTCTTGATTATGTTGTTTCTTTAAGATACAAAACATATGCTTGCCTTTGTTCTGATACATGTATTTACTAATATTGACAAAAACAAAATAGCACAATACATATAATTAACAAAATACATTAATGTCCTCGTTTGAACTAAGATATGGTACTTCAGGACCAATTTGAGTTGTTTATCATTTTCTTAAGGACATTATATATACTAATATCAAGTGACATCACAATCATTCTAGTACACAATCAACTAGATTTGTACATATCAAATACATTTGTTATATAGGTTTCTTGATGCACAAAATCTCATTTAAATAATAAATCTGCAAATCCAAACAAACTTTGCACATGCAACATATTTAATTTCAAATATTTCTATAATCAATAGATGTTAGAATCTCTTCAGGAGTACAATAACATTTATACCATCATCATTAAAATGATTATAACAAATTCATTTTCAAACATTTAGAATAGACATATGATGCCATTTCTTCAATGTCTCATGAAAATTAGCTCCTTCATGGAGTTTCATATAATCAATTTCAAGTGAGCCATATAAATACATTGTAACACATCTTTCATATAAATTGAGTCTTTCATTAAACTTTATCAAGCAAGAAAAAGTTTTTGAACTCACTTCAGGTGAGAATGTAACTTAAAAATAAATGATAAGCATTTATCAATTCACTTCCGGTGAACATATCAAACTCTCTATATACACATGTATTATATCATTTCAATTTTCCTTTCGTGTGAAGAATCGTACATGTCTAATTAACTTCACATCTTCCAGTGCGAGGCCTACATGTCCAAAAAGTTTTGTTTTAAAACGAGTTTGATTTTACTAGAATTGTCTTTTTCATCTGCAGATATTTTATTCATCTAAACTATTTAATAGACTTTAACCCATGATCCTCATTATCAATCATCACATACATCGCTATGTTATATTCAAAAATATTGTCAACATTGACTTTATTTCGGTTCCATTTGTTCCATTAATATCTTTCGTTCATGACATACTTTATCGAGATCTCTTTACTTTCATAAACTTCAGGTACCTGGTCAGTTCTTCTGGAACTTAAAAATCAATTATGTCATACGACTTTTTTAGAGTTTACACATTCTTATTTCGGTTATCTTTCCTTTTAACTCCTTTTCTTGATTGAAGATTTTTTTTTATTTGGAACTGATTGGTCTACCACATTTCATGTGTAGTTGAGACTCATTTGCAATAATCCGACAGGGACATATATTTTGTTTGGAGCATTAGCAGCTGCTATTTTATTTGCTTAACTTTGCAAACAAGTTATATCTCGACGATCAAGATGAGACAATAATATTTTCTTTCAAATAATTCATTTGAACTTCAGGTTCATATTTTCAGCTGCTTATTCTCTTCCCCTAATATTGAGAAAACTAATTTATCAATTTTTAATCAGCCTACTGGACTGTAAACAAGTTGGCTCAATACTATTAAGGCTTAATTGCAGTTTTAGCCCCCTAACTTTCCCAAAGTTGCGATTTTGGCCCTCTAAGAAAAAAAACTACAAAATAGCCCCCTAAGTTTTGCAACTGTAGCAGTTTTGGCCCCCAAGATTGATATTGACTCGGTCTACGCTGACGTGGCACCCTAAGTGAGGTGCCACGTGTTATTTTATTTTATTTTTTTGCCTTGGGGGGCCAAAACTGCTACAGTTGCAAAACTTAGGGGGCTGTTTTGTAGTTTTTT
>Ga0315914_1009486_pt1 | contig 12484 bp, 9 predicted proteins | sample MpolenodulesMG_FD_203920 | JGI IMG/M metagenome (GOLD analysis project Ga0315914, IMG submission 203920) | Medicago polymorpha root nodule microbial communities from Los Angeles, California, United States - elongated nodules | ecosystem: Host-associated > Plants > Roots > Nodule | place: USA... | reverse complement strand
ATGTAATTCTCTTCCACATGTTGAACTGTCATGAATTATTGTTTCAGAAGTTCTTAAGTCCTTTTGAATCAGCTTATCCTTTTTAATAGATGGAAAAAGCTTATCCTTTTGAATCATTTTTTTTTTTGCGTGAAAAAAGATCTACTTGTTTATCTCTTACAGGCAGACCTACATTTCGTCTGAGGTGCCCTGTTTGTTGAGAACATTTAAAAAATTGAATGCTCTTTCGTATTGATAAACTGTACATCAGTTTAAGAAATTGAATGTTCTTTCGTATTGATAAACTGCACATCAGTACTGAAATACTTCAACAGTTTATGGACTTGCATTGGACATTTAGACTTAGAAAATTTATTTTGTTTTTTGCACGTCCTAAACCTCATCATTTATGTTTCCAATATATTCTTTTGTGGCACTTATTCTTGATTTTAGCATTCTGTATGCACTTCATCAACATTACCTTATATTTCTTTCAGATAATGGGATACAAAATTTTTGTTCATGAAATCCGCGCAGATTATGCTGCAAGGATTGATAATTTCCGAAGCTATGACACTGTCAGCAAGGATATAATTCATAGATGGACATATCCACTGGTACCAGATGTTATGAATTTTGGCAACACAGCTACTAAGCTTGAAAGACAGGGAATATACCGTGGCTCAGGTATGGATGAAAGTTTTGGTGTTGATTGGGTGTGTTGGTGAAAAGTTTATAACATTTAATGATAAAATGGCAAGCTTATATTGGCTCTAGTTTCCAGTTATATGTTTGCCTGTTTGCTTAATTCATGCTGTTCATTATATATAAACTTCATTTCTTTGAATGGTTTAGTCAGCAAGTAATTATTGTATTATTTCATAAAGAAAGTAATTATCGTATCACCCTTGTAGATTGCTGGGTCAAAACTAATTTTACCTATTGTGTTGTTTCCATTAATTGAATGTACGAAGTTTTGACAAATTCTTTTCTCCCCTATCAGATATTTCACAAGCACAATCAGCTGTTGTTGGCCCATTCTCTGTTATAGGATCTGGCACCAAAATTGGCAAGAACACGAAGATTTTAAATTCCGTCGTCGGAGTAGGATGCAAAATCGGGTCAAATGTACACATAGAGGGATGCTATATATGGGACAATGTCACCATAGAAGATGGCTGTGAACTTAGGCATGCCATTGTATGTGAGGGGGTGATTATGAAATCAGGATCTGCTCTGGAACCTGGTGTTGTGCTGTCTTTTAAGGTTTGATACAATTTTAGTACCCATACTTCCATCCTTCATGTTTCTGATATGTTTGGACTGCTTTGAAATTTTTCACACTTCACCACAATATTCAGGTGGTCACTAAATCTAAGTATCAATATCTTTTAAACTATATGCTTTAGTTGATGCTTGAGAATAATTGAAGCCTTTAATTTTTGGGTTTAGTATTTTAGTATTATTATAATATATTACTCATTATTAGTGGTCATAATTTTCTTTCTTATGCTGCTGTACATATAACAATCTAGTGATTTATTTCATTTTTGATGATCCCAAGTGTATGTAAGATGTTTGTGAAATTCTCTGTGCTTGTTTATTTCTGTTTTTTTTTCTCATTAGATGGGAATATAGATACTTTTTTCCAGTTATTCTTCGTAAGATGGAAATATAGGGACTTAATTGTCTTTCATGTTTCCAGGTTGTAGTTGGGCAGGAGTTTGTTGTTCCTCCTTATTCACAAGTATCTCTACTACAGCAGCCGGTTGAGGAAGATAGCGACGAAGAGCTCGAATATGCTGATAGTACTAGTGGTATTGCCGAATTTTCATAAAGCTTTTTACTGTGCCCTATTATTATTGAATTACATTATTAGCAATTGGAAATGAGATATTGCTGCTAGCATATGAAATATTGCCTGGCTGACAGTGAGGAAGATTTTCTTTCCTTAGAACTGAATGAATTGGTGGTATTTAATTCTTCAAACATGTATTTTGAGCTTGATTAGATGTTTTGGTTTTAAAGAAGACTTGATTTGTTTAATTCTAATAATATAAAAAGAGATACCCAGGTGCATACACTGAATCTTTTATAAATATTATGGATTGGAATAAATTTCTTTAATGCTTGTGAGAGAACCCTGAGTTCCTGTACATGTGTTGGCCCAATCACTGGGTCCAATCCACACAAGTACAGCTTCTAGAAGCCTGTAGAAGCTGTGGGAACACAAACAGTTAGAGTAATTATTGGAATCAAGGGATAATTTCAGTTATTAAACAGAGGGAATCCTAGAGGGTGAAGCAGTCAGAAAGTTTGTTCAGAGTTGTTTAGGAGAGAAGTTCTCTCTGGTCTAGGAGCTTAACTCTGGTAGGAGTTCTCTGAACTCTGGTTTATCCTCTCAGTTTTCTGTTTTCATCTTTGTAAGAGCTTTGAGCTCATCATTTTCCAGTTAAATAATAGAGTTACCTTCAAATTTATGGGTTCTACCAGCTTGCCTAAAGTTTTTTTCTTGCATAGAATTGGATTATTCCATTAGTAAAAGTCCCGAAAAACAATTGCATTTAAGTGTTTTGGTCAAACTGTTGTTGAATGAGATGTAATTGTTTAGCTAATTCTGGTTAGTCAGTATGTTTTTGAAAGTGCAATAGTCACTATTGAAACATTTTCTAATTTGTTGGCTTGAGTACATGGGTCAACCTCTCTTGTATGGTTTTCAAAATCCAATTTAGAGAGGCTGTATAGATTCGAGTCCTTTTGAATGAACGGTCTCACACAATTTTTCTTAGTCTTCCTCTTTCTCTAGTTTTTCTGAGGAAAAAATGTTCAGATCATCGATAAGTGCATAACATTTAAAAAATATTTATCATTTAAAAAAAGAATGGGAATTGGAAGACATATATACCATGTATTTTGTTATTATAAACCATTTTCATTTATCAAGTTTGATATTTTTGCCTTTTCATCATTTAATTTATAAAAATATATTTTAAATTTAATAAAGTTGAGGTCCTTAACTGTAACTGGTATTTGATAAAAATTTAGGTCCTAAAAAAACACATTACTTGATTTTCATGCTATCCTCCATTGAGTTGTAAGTAAATTTATCTTCTTTATACTATGTGTGGATGTGGATATGTTTTTTTGTATGTGGATAGGTTAAAAGCATATATATAGCTTTCAGTTACCATTTTCATTTATGCAGCCATCACCAGCACAGTGGATAAGTCAGATGGAGAAACTGCTTCTGAATTATTGGATGGACATTTTAACCCTGCTTCAGAGGTTTGTTCCGGAAAACTTCTTAATTTATGTTGTTGACCATTGTTTAGCTTTACTGCTGTCATTTTGTTTCTGTTGATATTTAATATAATTGTTACTGCCAAATAACATATGTAAGTTTTCTGGTTCCGTCAACCAAATTGTAGAATTTAATTTACATTTAACATTGGATAAATGTTGATCTGTTCAAATGCAATTTTTTTTTTTATTGAAATCTATTTGGTTGAGTTGTCCAGCCTGAAGATACTAAGTAACTGTTTGTTTTAGAACTGTGTTCTATTCGGTCATTGTTTTCTTCATTGACGTGAGAGGGAGATGGGCTAGTTTATGACTGTTGCACTTAATCTAACAGATCTACACAGGATAGGAGTGCCTCTAGCTTTAATTTCACCCTGTGCTTGTTGTAATTCAACTCTTTGTTGATTTTGTTATATGATCCCTGTTTTATTTTTCTTCCATCATGAGTATATAGATTGAAGTTTTCTTTTTTTGGTGGTGGCCGTGGTTTGAACCCCAGATCTTGCATATATTATGCATTGTCCCTACCAACCGAGCTAAGCTCACAAGAACATATAGATTGAAGTTTGAAGCTGATATATGGGAGATGTCTTTCTTCTGAGCACCGACAAACTTATTCGCAATATATTATCTTATCTGATTTTTCAAGTATCGTTGGTAGTGTATAAACAATATATCTGGAGATTGCTTAACTCCAACCTAGTAATTTGCTGATACTTTGTGTTTCTTGGTGAACAATTCAGCTGGACCATGCAAATGATTGTAGTGGATACATGCTGTGATAGAGATGTTCTGTTTAGTTACACTAAGATTTGATTGATAGAATTTTCATTTTAAAGGGTATTCACTGTTTCTTATATTACTTTCTTTTATTAATCAGCTAGGTTTTGGTGGGGCTGGTTATGTTTGGCCAAAATGTGAAGGAGGCCATGAGGAAGAGTGGAGGCATTCAGTGGCGCCTATTACTGAAGATAAAATTTTGGAGGCAGTGAAAGCTATGGAAGATGAACTGGAGTTAATTCATGATGGCAGTATTCTTCCACCTTCTGGGGAGCTGATACCTAATCCTAATGATTCAGATGACGATGATAATGATGATTTAAGAGATGACTTTGACAAAGAGGTGAGTTTTTGACATATAAACTTACATCGGTTGCATTTTGTGGATATTCATTTTTTAATATTCTGTCATTTGCAGGTTGAAGCAACTTTTCTGAGGGCTGTGCTTGAAAACATACAAGAAAACCATTTGACTTTAGAAGTCAATTCTTTGAAGTATGTAATATACTTATGTCTATTATTTGAAATTGAGTCTATTATTTTGATTTTCATGCATCAAAATATATATATATCTGGCATCCCTCTGTATTTTGGATGTTAAACATATTTTTGAATGTGTTAAACCTTTAAAAGTAAGGTGGCAGTGCAAGCAGCTAACAGACTTATAATAACTGTCAAAGTTGACAGTTATTCTACTAACCGACTCAACGGAGTTAGGATATCCTATAGATACATATTAACTTTCTTAAAATAGACTAGATACAAACAACAGAACTATGGTACATAACAGAGCAGAAACCTCCCTTCAAAAAAAGAAACAGAACAGAAACCTTGTGCACAATAACTGTAACACAAGCACTAGTCAAAGCTTACTACATACAGTCACACATTACTCTAGTCATAAACCATCCAACCTCAACTGACCCTATCTAAATATATTAAAGAACCAGTGTTCAATTTTGTCTAGAAGCTATGCCATCTTCATGGAGTGTGTTCATAACTATTATCTTTCTGGAACTGCAATTCTTTGACTCCGGTGTTCTCGTCATATGTGTTGATTGTTTTTATTTAATGACACTTTGAATCTGCATTCACTAGGAAGGAACTAATTTGTAGAAACATTGTTTTTATTCGTGTTAGGTTGTCATACAACAAGATAGCTGCTGATTGTGCTGGAGCTTTATTTTATGCAATGATGAAGTATGCTGTAGACTTGCCCCATAGTTCAGCTGGTGAGCTTTCATCCATATTCCTGTTGTTAGAGTCTTTTTAATCTTTCCCATTTATTTTTTATAAGGCATAGAATATGGATGGAAAACTTGGCATCTTGGGAAAAACCTATCAGATATATTTAGTAACAAATTATGCAGAATGTTCAGGTTACATGAATTAACTGGGAGTCTCCAGTGAGGAAAGTGTTGAATCAAATAGAAGATACTGAAATTGAAATGTGTAGAGGGATACCTAATTAAATATAAAGAGAAACCACTATGAGAGTATAACTTGACTTTAACTACTGTATCATCTATAGTTTAGTCATTCAACTAAGTGCTGAACTGTGTGCCACTGGCATAAGTTTTTAGCTAAATCACTTACAGAATGCAAAAAGGTTCTTACATCCTACCTGTATCATATTCATTCAAGGATTGAGTGCAGAAATGCACTTCTATTCTTTTCAAGTTTTATCTCATTCTTGAGTTCTCTGAAACCACTGTAATAGCGCTTGCTCTGTATGGTTTTACTGAAATTTTGGTTTATGACAAGTACATTGGTGTTAGTATCCATGGAGCTGACTCCTCCTAGTGGGGTAATGCTAAGTGGTTCATGCCCAATCTTACTTTCCAACATGTATATATGTTGGTCATATAGTTATATTTTGAACTCTCAGGGGTTGCCTGATGATTTTATTATTGCCTTTGAGATTAATTTTTATTATTGCCTCTGGGATTAATTTTTCAGATGGCTTGGTTCAGAATGTTCATGTTGTACTTACTAAGTGGAAAAAGGTTCTTGCATCCTATCTTAATGATACGGACGAGCAGGTGCGTCTGTTAATTCTTTCTCCTTGTTGAAGTTACTCATGTTCATTTGCGTAGTGTTCTTTAATTTGAAGAATTACCAATTGCATTATTTTTTAGTTTAATCTGGATCTTTTTTGAGATTATGCCACTCTTCTTTTATTGTGATTTCATCATCATGACATCGTCCAATGTTCATTTATAAGGCTTGGGAAAAAAAACTATCTTTTGCAAATAAACTCATACGTCCAATTTTTTTTGCTCTAGATCGAAGTGATTCTAAAATTTGAAGAAATGTGTTTGGAATCTGCGAAGGAGTTTGCTCCATTGTTCACAAAGGTATTCTTATCTTTTACTGGTTAGGTTATTGAGTTGTCCTTATTCAGTTGGTAGCATGTCAGAAAGGTTATCTAAGTATGAAGTTGCTGTGTATCGTCTGTTACTATTAAAAATGATTTTATATATTTCATGAATTAGGCCTCTTAATGCGTGATGTTTTTATGCACCTCAGAAAGAAAAACTATAACATGGACTCAACTTTAGACAGTGTTATATCCTCTGGTCATAGGCAAATACTTATAAGATGAATCACAACTTATGCACTACTGTTCTGTCTAAAGCCAGTCAATAATGTTGTGAAATGGATTTTAACACAATTGAAGGTCCAACAAATTTTCACGCTCGCCTAACACAATTGAAGGTCCAACAAATTTTCACGCTCGCCTAACACAATTGAAGTTCCAGCAAATTTTCACGCTCGCCTACTTGCTTTGCTGACAGAAGTAGAGTTATTTTGTTATACTGAGATCTCCCATTTTCATGCTGTCTATATACAATACTTGTAAAATGATTGGAGTCAATAGATTCATATTCTCACACTACATCGGACTCTCTTTTCCCTCTTGTTTTGACTCCTTACCTGCTTTCAGATTTTGCACTACATGTATAACGAGGATATTATTGAAGAAGATGCTATTTTGAGTTGGGAAGATGAGAAGAAAGACGCGGATGAGGCGGATAAAGTATTTGTTAACCAAGCTCAACCATTAATTCAAGTGAGTATCTTCGTCTATTTTTACACACATACAAAACTAATATTATGTTACTTGCATCTTCTCAACTATCCCATGAGATGCATTACTTTCTTATGTAAGTCATTTATTTATTCTTATCTGTAGTGGCTAAAAGAGGCTCCCGAAGAAGACGATGAAGACGAAGAGTAGAAAGAATTTTGAGGCTAGGACATCTATATAATTGTCGAGGTGCTGTCATCTTGGGAGCTCAAGAGGGATTTTTGTGCATTAATCTAACATTTGAATTCAAGTGTGATTCTCTTTTCACACGGTATCCATGTTCTTTTCAGTTAGGATTCAATTTAGAGAAACACCAGTTTTGGGTCATGTATTTTATTTAATAATTGCCTTAAATGAGAAGAAAAAAAGGCCAATAGAAATAGGCTTTATTATTAGAAGAAAATGAAAGATTAAGGTATGATTGTTTTCCACATCTTTGATAATCCAATCCCTTTTGCCATTCAACTTTAAATGAGCCATTTTAAGTAGAAGAAAAAAGAATGATGAAGGTATGATTGTTTTCCACATCTTCGATAACCCAATCTCTTTTGCTATTCAACTTTATATGAGCCATTTTCTTGTTGCAAATCCTATATAGTGACTTGTAGCATTAGTTAAGTAGAAAATGTTATATTCACATCAAAATTTTGATATCAAATACGTTGTCATTTGATTTTTGAGTATTTTTGGAATACGTATCAAATATGTTTATTTTCCAAAGAAAAACGAGCCTAAACGAAACAACCTGATTTTGAGAGATGATTCAACTCCACTTATTGTGTATCTAGTCGACAAATTATTGGGCAACTATCTCTGTACTTATATGTTTGGTATCATTAATGCAAAACCTGTGTACACAGTTTTGATCGACACAATTAAAATCTTAAAACAACACTTCCTCAAATCTTTTTTGCAAGAGTTACGAGTCGGTAAAAATTAATGTATTTGATCAATAATATGTAGTACTAAAAAGTATTTTGTTGCTATATATAGAAAAAAACTTCATTAACTATAACTGGAATTAAAGGAATATTTTAGCGTTTTCTAATGCTCTTCCTTAGCAATGCACATCCTAGAGTACACGTTCAACTCTGGTCATCCATCACCCCCGCCATCAGCTCTGCCCATGAACACAATTCGGCTTTACTTCATTTACTTTGCTTTATTTGTGGTCCATTTACTTTGATAACAAATTGAGCAAAAATGGAACAAAGCGAGACTCCATGACACCCCCTAACATACCTATATGGCAGTGTGTGTTAATTTTTTTTATAATAGAATATCATCCCCACGACTTGAAATTCTAGAGTCATCGTAGATATATGAATAATTTTGCACACCACCTAGTTAAAAGGGGGAACATTGAAGCATTAGCCTTAATCCAATTTGATATACGCAAAACCATGCATATAAATCTAAGTAGTATGAATATTTGACCCTTCTTTTTCTGATAGAAAATATTTGACCCTTCTTGTAAAAAAGTAATGAACATTTGGCTCTTTGTGTGCACTTCACGAGAGTAGTGTCCGTCTATAGGTTCTCAACTCCTAAGATAGTCACTTCAGATGACTCAAATCCTATTAAAGATGCTCTCTTTTTTACTCGGGAACTCCTTATAATACTATTATTAGTCTCTTCTTTTTACTTAGGAATGCGAACTTACCACACCTAGCATGAACTTTGGTTCTTTTTAATTTGTGCTATTAGAGTAGTTTTTTTTGTGTGACTTTTCAACTTGTGATATGGTCACTTTGGATACTCAACATTTTTCTAGACAAATATTAGTGATTAATTTGTTAACGGGGGAGATGGTTTGTTAGCAATAGAAACCGATTTCCAAACCTATGAATAATTTCCGCTGTTTACTTTTATGTTGAGTCTTTATACTTTCATTTCGAAAACATAACTCATCCCATTCAGAAATTAAACTAGCTTTTCATTGTGAAGGCTATCTCGCATTTCATGCTTAACAAATTATGAAGTCGATGTACCAGGAAAATAATAAGGAAGTCATAGGAGAGAGACTAGTAAGATTTCCACACACTTTGGTGATAGGAAATGTATTCATTGTGGTGTCACCCTGAAATGGATTCTCTCAAGTATATTTTTTTCTATCAATAGTGAAGATAAAGTTCAAAGAGCGCTCACAAAGGTACATATAAATTGTGCACCAACGAAGTCATAACGCTGTCATAAAAAATTGAACTCACACCTTTGTGGGGTCTGAGTTTGCTCCTTACCAACTAGACCAACCACAATTGGCGAGAAGATCATCTCTTTGCTCTCGCCCATACTGTACACATTCTTTCTTCATCTTACAGCTGTGTTCGGCTAGGACACCATGGCCTTTGAAAGGGGAGCCTCTTCTTTAGAAGCAGCGACGGGATAGAAACACGAACCATGCCGCATCATGGCGAATAGACTACTGTACAAAACTCTTTTCACTTCTCTGCTACATCATCATTTTACTGCTACTATGGTAACAGATAAACTGACTCACCAATGAATGGTAAGTTACTGCTACAATCCAATGCATTAAGCAAATCCAGTGGCAGTGAGAGGGGGTGGCCCAACATGGGGCCATGGCCACCCTCCTCCCCTTTTGAATTTAGTTAATATATATGTATAAATATAATAAACTACTTATAAATGCAATCAACCTGTGATTAAGCCCTGAAAATCAACATAACTAAGTGTTTTTTTGTGAAAAACATAATTGAAGTTGAAAAACAACATTAAAACAAACTGTTCATTTGTTTCTGGAAGCAGAGGAAACAGATGATATCATGCAACAACTCTTGTAAGGCTTCCAAGAGACCAACTTGCTAAAGCAGATAAATTGATGGTGATGTTGATTGAGGAGGTGGAAGCAAAGAAACTATGGTCCAACCTTTGCTTATGGGTTTACTTGACCACTATCATGTACAAATTTCAAATTGAATTAATGAAATTATATTGTAAAATGGAGATAGTCATTGAGCCATATTGCATCTGTTCAATTCACTGTAATTAATTAGTTTACTAAATTTTGAGCATTACAAATACTTAAGACAGTTTGCTCAAAAAAAAGAAAAACTTAAGACAGTTAGACCGTCTTCAACTCTTGTAAATATATACAGTCACACACATATGGTATAGCAACATAAAGCGCACACATGAAGTACAACGTTGGAATAAATGGTGTCAACTATGATATGATTTACCAAGTTCATAAAAAAAGTCACCAACCGTGAAGAAATTCATACGACATAAAGAAATTGTTACTGGCTTACCGTAGCAGATCACTTTAGTAGATCACTAATATACCCCCAAAAGAACACTTTAGTAGATCACTAACATACCCCAAAAAAACACTTCAGTAAATCAGTGTTCCAAAGAAGAAGTCCATCCAAAAAACAGAAAATATAACAACATCTTTGTAGGTTGGTAAATGTTTTGACATCTTCAAGATTTGATTACAGTTAATTTGGGGGTTTAGAGATTTCTTTTAATTATTTGTCTATTTGTTTCTCCGCCATTAGATTAATTCAATGATTGAGATTATTACAGCAGAGAGTGCAGAAGGGAACACTGAATGAAGGGATCAGAATCTGATAGATAGGGAGGATATAGGGATTTAGATCCTCTCCTTCACTTTTTGTTTCCATCTCTCTCCTCACGCTCTATCTCTCTCTTAATCCCACCCTATCTCTTCGTTAAAAAATAATAAAACAATCGAGAGAGTAAGATTCAGGGAGAGATAGAGAGTAAAGAGAGATGTAGAGAAAAGTAAAGGAGAGTCCAATTTCAGGATATAGATGGTCCTCTCCTACCACCTCTCTCACTCCATCTTTCATGCATTTTCACTCTACTCGTACCCTCATTATTGCTGCTGCAGGGTCTGCACAACAACAAAGGATACAGATTCCTTTCTTATATATGGTGTTGTTAAATAACAGCCATAGCGGCGCTGTACCGCTATTGTTCTACGATATGCTATTTAGTAAAAAATGTGTGTCAAATAGCGGTTAAATTGGTGCTATAGACAATTGTGTAGCGGAATATTCACAATCAGCTATTTTTCGCTATCTGCAATTGACAACATTGCTGCTTATATACTACACGACCCCATTATGATAATATTGGATTAATCATTTTATAATCACTCGCCTCAAAATGCACCCAATAGTCTAATAATATGACTCAATAAGCCAAAACAAGTCTCATTCGAGCAGCAATTTCATTCTTCGAGTGTTATTATTATTCAACAAAAAACAAAATAAACTGATTCAAACGGGTTTAATCATCATGATACTCAAACATAATCCATATTATATTCTATGCATCTCTTTTCCTTAGGTGGGAAGATTTAACAGCTTTGACAGAAACTACTGCTTATGGCACTAAACAATTTTCTACAATTTCTAAAAAAATCGTCGAAAGCAGAAAGGCTACCTCAAAAAGAAATGTTACAATACAGAATGGAAATTCAAAACTTGGATGATTCTTCAATCTCAAACTCATTGAGTGTCTCTTCCCTCTTCATCTTCCTCTTCAATTCATCCTCATATTTTCTCAGCCTTTCATTCATTTTCTCCTGCAAACGACAACACAAAACAAACCCACATTTCAAACACCAAAAATGTAAAATCTTTAACATGAAAAAGCAAAGGGGTTTCAGATTATTCAACTGAACCTTGTAACGAATCTCCATACGGTGCATAACATAGAAACCGAGGATGCCACCGATGATTGTGCCAGACATAATTCGAATGTAGCCCCATCTCTGAGAAGGCGCCGTCATCGTTTCAACCCTCCCACGGCGGCGTAAAAGGTTGTCCGGTGAAGGTTGACGGAAAAGGTTGAGTGCAAAATAAGAATCCGGGTGGTTTGAGAACTATATATACGATTCTAGGTTTCCATTTTTTTTGTTAAGATAATTTATGGTTTTGCCAGAACCATATGAAGGTGTTTTTTAGTAAATGATTTGTATTTTTAGTTATAATTTTGTTAAAAGACGTCTTCATAAAAATTAATCGGTTTCTTTTCGCAAATGCTTATAGAATAACTTGTTAAAAAACACCTTTATAAAAATGTCTTCTAGCAAAACCCAATTTATTTTACCACTCTACTGATCCTTCAAGCGCCATTGGATAATTTTGTTTTCGGTTAAATATTTCATACAAAATCACAATTTTTTAAGTTTTGTTTCTATATAATTTTAATGATAAAATTAGATTACGTAATCTAAAATAGTTGTATTTTGATCATTTTTATTCTATAAAGTGGTTAGAATATTTTTTTGGAAAGATCGTTGGGATTGTCAATTCACGAAGAATCACTTAAAAAAAAAAA
>Ga0315914_1009483_pt1 | contig 12490 bp, 13 predicted proteins | sample MpolenodulesMG_FD_203920 | JGI IMG/M metagenome (GOLD analysis project Ga0315914, IMG submission 203920) | Medicago polymorpha root nodule microbial communities from Los Angeles, California, United States - elongated nodules | ecosystem: Host-associated > Plants > Roots > Nodule | place: USA... | reverse complement strand
CATGCAATGACATCAAGCTTGCATCATCTTAAGTGGCCTCCAAGGCTTCTACAATCAGGCATACAACTCATTACATCTTGCAAAAACGTGTTGCTTTGTGCCCAAGTTATGGCTGGAACAGAGAGAACGTTCTGGAGAACGTTCTCGGTGAACAGTTTTCATGCTTTCTCTCCAAGCATCAAGTGGAGCCAATTTTTCAGTTTGAAATGAGTTCCAACAGCTCTTTTTTAGCTTGATCTCCAAGACATACATCTCCTATAAATAGAGGACGTCTATGAAGGTTAAAAGCAAGAGTTTTGATTTACAAAAGCTTTGATATCTCTTTCTCTCAAAGCTAAAGAATCAATCTCTTCATCATTTTTTCGACAATCACAAAGCAAACTCCATAATCTTTCACTATATTTATCATCTTTATCTCATTTATTTGAGAACATCTTTTTGAGTTTGTCTTTGTACAAGGATAGTTTGTTTGAGACACAAGATCCAAACAACATCCTACATATCGTTTGTTTGAGACGCTAGATCCAAACAACATCTTTCTTTCGTTTGAGACATTAGATCCAAACAATCTTTCTACAAAGAGATAACTAGATCTCAAGTCTATTGGGCTTAATAGTTTGAGATAGGAAAAGTTCCAACCTTTCTTGTGCGAAAGCAAAGAATTGTAGAAGCCTGCTGAGGTTGATAATACAGTGGTTACGGACTGATCTGGTGTGATCAAGACCTTATAGTGTTGGTTAGAAGTTTCTGCCAACTGCATACTATAGTGGATAATCTCACACGAAGTGTGGGGACTGGAAGTAGCCGGGTTTGGTGAACCAGGATAACTCTCCTGTGTTATTCTTCTTTCTCTCTCTCTACTCTCTTTTATTTTTACACACTATACACACACGATCACAAAGCTTTATTATTTATCTCCAGAATATTCTGGTCCTAATTAATCACAACCAAATTAATCCAGAGTTCTCTGGTCCTTAAATAACCATTAATATTGTTTTATCATTCAGCTTAATAATTAATTATAACTGTTTTATATTTATCCAGAGTTCTCTGGTCCTTAATTAATCATAATATTATTTTATCATTCAGTTTAAATAATTAATCTTATAACTGTTATCCAGAACATTCTGGTCCTAATATAACTGCTTAATTATTTAAACCTTACTCTATCCAGAACATTCTGGTCCTTGATAAAACAACTGTTTAAATATCTAAATATTTTATAATCTTCTTTTATCTAACATTTACCAAGAATTTTCTTGAGTACATAAACTTGTTAAGTTTCAGGATTAAATTTAAAAAGGGTCACAATTCAAACCCCCCCTTTCTTGTGACTATTTCTTCCACTTCACTTACGTTGTTCAACAAAATCCTTGATGATTTGGAGATTATTGAGGTGCATCTTGAGGATGCAGGTGCTCTGGTGGTGTGTTGTTTGGAGGATGAAGAAGGTGATGTTTCTCACCTTGAGAATGATGCCTAGTGGAGAGGTGTTCGTTTGGAGAGACGTTAAACACTCAACATCAGCCTGGAGAGGCGGTGATAAGAATACTCATGATCAGTATGGAGAGGCGGAGGTAACAATACTCATGATCTACCTATTGAGGTGGAGTTTCAAGGTGGAAGACATAGTGGGATGTAGGCATTTGCTAGTTGAGGTTGAGTACGCTCAGCTTGAGGTGGAGTTGAACACACCAGTAATGGTACGGCTATGGAGGACCTTGGGTGCTATGCTCTAGTGGTGAGCAAGGGATTTCTTCATGAAGACGGAAGGCATTCCGGAGGTTGAAGAATGTATAACACGGCTTGCGGGATTACCCTAAAAAAAGGCCAAGGGTGATTGGATGCAAGTTGATCTTCAAGGAAGCGGGAGATGTCCTGTGTTGAAGAGGTTATGGTGTATACTTGTGGAACTACCAAAAATACCTTGAATAGTTTGGACACAAGGATCATCAAAAGGGCGGAAGGCATTCCGATGGTTGAAGAGGTTAGGGTGTAAATTTGTGGAGCTACATGGTGTAGTGGGAAGCAAGGGAAAGAGCAACAAGGTGTTGATGTTAAATTGGCATCATCACTAATTTAGAGTCAAGATGGAGATTGTTGTGGAGAAATTAAATTTGCTGAAGCTGTCAAAATCGGAGTTCGATTTTTGGACCAGAATTGGCACTTTCCATTCGTAAAAAATCGAAGCACGGTCTGGTGAAATCGGAGCACGATTTCGCGCAGAAGAATAAAAATAAAACGTATTTTTATTTATTAATTAACGAAAATCGCGATTTGTTTTTGTATATAAAGAAATCTTTTTTGTCAATGACATATATTAGAAATGTGTAATTGATCCGATAATAATAACACGAATTGTTACAAAAAAAAAAAAAAATTGAAATATGGACCCCAAAGGATTGCTGAAAGGAAATTGTTTTTTGGACCCTTTTATTTGCTCACAACTTGTTTTGTAACATGAACTGTTTTGTAGCTTTATGTTGCTTTTTAATTGTATTATTGTGGATTTGAATGTAATTTGTTGACAATGTCTACTTTAATATGTAATATTTGGCACATAACAAATTAACATTGTTAATTTGAGAAGTTTAACATTGATTGGTATTTTTTTAGTGTATTTTTTTAATTAAAAGCTTTAAGTAATCGGGCTGGCCCGAAATCCCGTAGCCTGCAATGGGCCGGACTTGGGCAAATATTTTTGAGCCCGTTTATCTTCCGGGCCTTTTTGGCTCGGCCCAACAAAGTCTGAGCCTGTCATGGTCGGCCCGATGCGGGCCGAGTAGCCCGTTTTAACAGCCCTACGCACAAGCCCCACAAAAATCTTAAAATGTCCTTGTTTTAAATTATCAAATGATACGAACTGATCCACTCAGTAGATATTTCCTAATACACATAAAAATATGGATCAATAGGTATATTCTCATGTGTATCCAATTTGAAGAGATTATGATTGGCGAAGGCCTTTTCTTTAGGGACTTTCAATGAATGAAAATTGGTTTCTTTATCTATTAGAGTTGGGGGGTTAAGTTCGTACCCGATAATAGACATTTTCTAGTACGCTTTTGTGGCCTCTAAAGTCCAATCTTGGATGCTACAAGATCATATTCTGAGAGAAAACAGATAAGTGGTATGAACTCTTGTTTTGATAATGTTTTGAATGGTCTTTGTGGTAGGATATCAAATTTTACTTGTAGTAGTTTTATTAGCAAGAACATCTTCCCTCCAAAAGAACGACATGTTTTGGCGAGTGTCATTTTTAGTAAAAGTGTTCAAAATATGAAAGTGAAGTTTGACATGACCACAAGACAGAGAAAACAGTTTTTGAGTGTTTGCAAGCAACACATGCTTAGTGTTTTCTTCTTGCTAACCATGTTGATGAGTTAGGTAAGTATATGTCACCAACAGAGTATCGTACTATCCTCAGATATCGCCTCGTGATTCTAATATTTTCAATTGATGAAGGTGTGCCCTATTTTCCATAACGCGTGTCTAGGTACTTTTAGAGAACATGCAGTTCACTACAAGGGACTTTATGACATCAAATACATGCACAACTTTATTAGTGATGTCCTTTTTGATATATTCAACCGAGCTGAAGTACATGTGAAGAAGGAGGCGCTTGTGAACTTCTTATTTGATCCAATAGATGGAAGATCGACACTTAGGTCACCGGATGTTATGGCGTATAGGTGGGTACAGTGGCGGAGCCACCCAGTGGTGAGGGAATGCACTTTCCAATCATCAAATTTAATTTTTTTTCCACATATATCCCTATTGTTTTTGCATCTTGAACCTCCTCATTTTTTTTTGCACCAACTAACCAAAAACCCAAACAACTTTCTCTTCATTCATTTGCACATGTTAACTTCTCTCTAGCCTATATGCAATTGGGGTCCTAATGATATGTTTGTGTTGTGAAATTGATTAATGTTGTCATAAATTACAAATATGTTTTTTTTATATATTTAATGGTTGTTTTATATAGTCAAAATTGATGGTTGTTTTGTTGATTACACTAATGATTTTTATGGACCGATCTTATGATGTTTATGTGTGAAAATGCCACTAATTATCGAGAATGCATCGTAGGTAACTTAAAAAAGAAATCCTTGTTTGAAGCAAGTTTATGAAATTATGCACTTCAATCTTTATCTGATTCTTGCAGTGATTCATAAAAGGTTAATTTTGTTTGTAAGATATGTGTTGAAACCTAGAGTTTGTTATTTCCTTCAAACATAATTTAAGCTAGAATGATTTAGTTGATATGACTGCAATTAAAATTGAAACAAAAATGTAATTAAACTATCATTGTTGTATTCTACATTTGAGCTTCTAATTTTTATCAAAGTGCATATATCTTAGAGAAACTACTTGAGATGTGTAAGGATTTTGCTGTTTTTACTCGTTTTTTGATTTCTGAATGCCAAGTCTGCGTTAGCATCTTTTAGAAGTCATACAACTAGAGAAATAAATGCCAAGTTTGTTACACCCATACACCATCCTATAAAATAACATGAACATCATTTTATATTCAATTAATATGAAACCCCATAGGGGCCTGTTTTGCTATGAAGATTGTGAAAACTAATTTGAATAATAAAATGGGAGATGAATTAAGGACCATTTTTAAAAAAAAAAAGAATTAATGAACAATTGTCTCATGACTTTATATTGAGAGATATGTGTTCGACAACATTGATGGTGAGTTGATTATTCAACAATTTTAGAACATTAAACCCCATAGGAGACATTCTTAGAGTATGCTTAGATTTGTTTTACTACAATGTAATTCTTTCAATATATATATTATTACAAGGATCCAATATGTAAATTGAATATTGTACTCTTTGCTTATGAATGAAATGCATTAATCTTGTATTTGCTCAACAAAAAAAAAAATTGAACCCCCTGACCTAAGGTCCTAGCAACGCCACTAGGTTGGTAGGAGGAAAACATGCATGTGTGAACTTGATTGGAAATTCAAAATCTTTGGGATTGGGATCTGAGGATTTTACGGTGAGACAAACATCCTTCAAAGTCGCGTCAAACAAAGTGGCAAAACATGAGAAAGTGGGTTTTAACAATCAACATGTTTTTATACCATTTGTGTTTGATACATTAGCTTCCTAGCATCATAGGTTGTTGACCTTCTACATAGAGTTCAACATGCCATGCATAACAATGTGTTTACGAGAATCGGTTTTGTCATCCAAAAAAGTTTAACTGCACAACTTATTTCATGTTTGCCTTCCACTTATGTGTTATTTTCATATATTATACTAAAAGTACATTGTATGTATAAGCAACGAAAGATAGTTTCTTATCCAACCGGGAGATACATTGGGTGTCATTTTCATATATTATACTAAAAGTACATTGTATGTATAAGCACCGAAAGATAGTTTCTTATCCAACCGGGAGATACATTGGGTAGCACTTGGGTGTCATTGGCTTTTGGTGTCATTGGTGTCATTGTGTCTGTCTCTCTCTTAACAACTCATTCTCTTTCATCTTAATAATTTATTTTAATCATTCATTCATCATTCTCTCTCATCTAAAATGAACCTATGTCACAAATGACACCAAAAAACTATGGCACCCAAGTATTTTCCAATACATTTCGACGAACTTGGACGTGTTTTGACAGAATTGAAAAATTGGCGGAACATGCTTTGTTTTTAGATTTGCCTTATGGCTTTCTCTTAGACATATTTATAATTGTGTTCAAAATACTCCATAACAAAACAATCCGATAAAACATAAAAATAAAATCATTATGATAAAGGAACAATTTTTGTTCAATAACAAAACATGAAAATCATTATGATAAAAGAGAAATGCTAGCAACACACCTTCTAACACACACTTTTCAACACACTCTCTTTGATTGGTTAAAATTCACATGGAACCCACAAAAAGTATATAGGACCCACATGATTTGGTGGGACCCATGTGAATTTTAACCAATCAAAGGAAGTGTGTTGAAAAGTGTGTGTTAGAAGGTGGGTTGCTAGCATTCCTCATGATAAAATGTACATGTTCATTACCGAAACATTAAAAATACTAATATATATACAACAAAACATTAAAACATAAAAATGAAACTCTAACTATTGAGTCACTCGCTCTGCATATTTGTTCCGAACCGGCTACAAGGTCCAATCAGCCAAGGCCCAATTAAGACTAACCATGACGGCGATGGGACATGCTAAGCTCTGTGTGCGGCATTGCACGAGAGTGCGCCTTAGATCCATCTGAGATGTCGAAACCATCTCTAACGGCCTCTTGAAGAGGCGTCGTATTTCACGTGGACGTTTATGCTCTTACACGCCTATATAAGGGTGACTTAGCACCACTCCCAAGATATGATTCATTTTTATCTCATTTCGTACATATCTACTACATTCTCTTAATGACTTGAGTGTCGAAGTGCTAACGTGCTTACATGCACCATTCTCCCCCACCGCGAAGACCACTGCGAAGGATCAACCTCCATTGCAACGGAGCACCAAGCACAATTGCATTCTTTTCTCGGTCATCATTGGATAGATAAAAAAATCCTTTATAACTCCTTCGTATAAGCCTCAATCGATATTTAGTGGCAAACATTGTTTGTGACAATCTGCTGGAGATAAGCATATAAAGGATGCTCTGTGTATTCCTCACCATTATTCATTGCATTCGAAGCTATGTTTTTGACCCTCTTGCATGTGTATAAAACCTCTTAGTTTGCCGGTCTCGTACGTGTACATTAACATGTAAGCAAATAAGGGGTGCCAGATAGCAACTTCCTTGATTTCAGACGTAACTAGGATCTTCAAATACAATGTAAGTGATTCCCTCTCCAGATTTAATTAGGACCATTAAAATCCCATCTCTCTCTTCCTTTCACCCTCTCTTTAGTTTTTTGATTGGCTGGAATTCCACTGCAGGGTAATGTCACTGCTGGAAATCCATTCCCGCATAAGTGCCGGTGTTTGTTTCAAAGCTTCTTACTGGTTGGGGAAGCATTACTAACAGTTGGAGTATTTCTAATCACTCTTATGTAATAGAAATTTGTACTTACCAAAATATGAACTTATACACAAATTATCCGTTATATACAAGTTGTTTCAAACTTTCTTACTAATTGAGAGTATTACTAACTAACAGTTGTAGAATTGCTAAAAATGACTCATGATGTAAATTGTAACATGCAAAAGATGGAGAAAAAATTGTAATGGATTTGATTTGATTTACGAAGCAAAACAATTATCATGCACTAACAATATTTGAACTATCCTGGCTCAATTTAACCGTAGAAACCCCATTATCATTACCAGACTGAGCTTGATTATTACTCAAATCAAACACCTTAACAAGCTCAGAATCAACATTCTCCTCAGGCTCCCAAGTGGGTTCTTCCAAATCAACCCATTTCACCAAAAACTCATACTTCCCATCATCCCCAACTCTCCGACCAACCACCGCTTCCGCCACCGCATATTCAAGCCCTGCCTCATAATCCCTCACCAAATCCTCCGCCACATACCTCCCCTTAATCCACTCATTAGCACTTCCATCTTTCCATTTCACCAAATACTCCAAATTCTCACCCTTCCCTCTCTTCTCCAATATTTCCTCTACCTCAGCATATTCAAATACTGCACCTTCTAAAACCCTAACCACACCTTCTAACCCCATTCTTCTTCCGAATTGCATTGGATTCCCCTTTGGCGTCGCTTTTAACAACTCCCTCGCTAAATCCAACGCTGTTCTTCCACGATCGTCGCTGATTTCTGGATCAGCACCGAGCTCGAGTAGCAGTTTTGCTACTCCAGGTCTTACATATCCAGCTGCCATGTGCATCGCAGATAGACCACCGCTATTATCGCGGTGGTCTAAATTGGCGCCGGCTTCGGCTAAGAGCTTAACGCATGGCTCTGAGCCGAGGCCAGCGACAAATAGAAGTGCGGTTCTACCGTCGGAGTCTACTGCATTTACGTCGCGGTAATCTTCGGCTTCGAGGATTGTTTTGAGGGCATTTTCGTCGGATTTTCTAGCGGCGGTCCACCAGGGAGTTTCGTATTCAGCGACGACGTCTTTTGCTATGAAGTCAGCGGGTACCCAGGAAGGTTCATGGCCGTCTTTCCATTCTATGAGATACTCCATGCCGGTGGAGTCTTCCAAGGCTTTGCTTCCGATGATTTTTTTGACTTCGCCGTAGGATTCTTCATCTTCGATGTTTTTGGGTGTTGTTTGTTCTTGTTGTTGTTGGTTTTGGGTTGCGGCGGTGACGGTGGAGAGTTTGGTGGGTTTGTGGTGGAGAGTGAGAGATTGATGGTGGTGGGAGAGAAATTCAAATGGGTTTTTGGGAGTTAGAGAGTGTTTGGGTTTGAAGTGAGAAATTGGTTTGGTAAGGAACAAAGCTTCCATGGTTGTGTGTTGAGTTGAATCAACATGTGGCAGTGAAAGAGAGAAATGGGATATGGGGTATTCACTAGATAAGGAACCATATCCACTTCGTGGTTTCAATTGGATAGAACGAAAAGGATAAACTACTAACTGGATTTTCTTTTTAAGTAGACAAAACTCTTTTTTTTGTTGGAAAATGATGTTTATAGCCTTTCATTTATAATAAAAGATTTAATACAATTGAGAACATCAACATAAATTGTGGAATTAGCTGATAAAGGACCTCCCTTGCAAGAGTATGAACTACCACATTTGTTTGTCGTCTATTAAACTTTATCTTAGAGTTTGTAAAGTGAGAAGAAAAGGGATCCTATATGATGTGACCAAATTATATTGTATCATTCATATTGGAGTTGAAAGATCGACGTTAACTTTGAATCGACCACAAAATCAACACTATTCAATTGCATGTCTTGCAGCCATTGTAGTGCATGGAACAAACCAAACGCTTCACCAACTTCAACAGGGTAAATTAGAGAAAAGTTCATGGTTTTTGCGAGCATAAAAGCACTATCATCATCACGCAAACATATACCAATTCTAGTACGATTCCAAATAGATGAAAAGAAAGCATCAATATTACACTTAACTCGACCTCGGTTGGGGTTTTTGCCACCGATCTTGCCTTGTTATTCCTGGTTGTGCTTGCTACATCTGCACGTTGCCTCCATGCTTAGAGTTTCCCGTAGAATGGCCTGAAACATTATGCGTGTGTGTTGTTGTATTGCGCGAGTTTGCTGCCATCCACTCATCCATGACATGTCGAGCTTTGTTAACAACATGTGCACAAAGTTCATTTTCATTTTGCCAGTATTTTAGGTTAGGATGTTTCCATATGTGCTCCACAATATCGCAACCATCTTGTAACGAAGCTTTGCTTGCAAATTGTGAAGCAAGGAGAAAATAACTTCCACTGCCGTGTCATTAGTATCAATTGTGTGTTGCACAACATCCCAAATACTAGCCATTTGCCAGACTTGAATCGCAGACGGACAATCAAAGAAAACCTGAGCAAGATCCTCAGTGGAGCCATTACAGTCGATACAATGTGTAGGGCATTGCACCCATTTGTCTTGCAGTCAAACTCTAGTTGGCAAGCATCCACGACATATCCGCAAGTAGACAAAAACTTGTCACATGAAAAATTATGCATAAATAGAAGATAATCGGAGAACAAATTAGGTCGTTAATATTTTTTTAATGGCAATAACAATCTTCTTAAGAACAACATTTCTATATAAGAGACGCAATATTACTATGCATTGCTGATTAAACAATGATTTTAGTCCTCATATGTGCGGTTATAGTTTTTGAATGTATTGACATTCCAAATACTTTTTTTTTCTCTAAATTTTAAAGGATTAATTTGACCAATGAAAAACATGTTTAAAAAATATGATGATATTTAATTATCAAAATGACTAACTATATATACACTTGTGAGTATGTTTGCAATTTCAATTGATTCAAAAACTATAATATGATAACGTATCATATATTCGGTGATCAAAATGATTGTAATTTTTTATCCTTTGTATTTTGCACTTCAGTTTCATCTTTGGCATGGATAAAAAACAATAGCCACAACTTAGTACAATGTTTCCAAGATTTACATTTGGAGAAGTTTTTGCCCCTCGGACTGATAATGAGTCAAGTCAACTCGAACATGATTAAGAATTCTACTCGAAAATGAATTTCTTAAACTTGGTCCAAGAACGAAATGAGCTGAGCTTGAACTGAAAATTAAATTTGTTGACTAAAAAAACCGAGCTTGAAATATATATATAGTTTGTCTTGTTTTCACAATCTTTCATGAAAAAATGTCCAAGAGGCATTGCATCCATTACAACCTCAACAATTAAGTGACCCTGCTCTCCAGAGTCTATATCCGAGACCAATATGTAAATACATTGACACAGGGGCGAAAGAGACACAATTCTCGCCTCACTTACCTCTCACTTCCATTTCTCTTTCATACTTGGGTGTTAAAGAGTTTCCAGGTACCATCCCCTTCCATCAACATATGATGAGATATTGTTCGATTTTCCAAGGAGCCAACCTCACGATCCAATGTAGATTAGGTAGTGATCACAGTTCGATTGGCATTTGCTCAAAAAATTAAAGTGACTATGTTTAAAGAAACTTGTCAAAGAAATTACGGGGTTTATTAAAATGCAAGTTAGCGTCAACCAACTGACCAACTTGTTGGTGATTAAAATGAACTTGTACTTGCTGGAGATGGAAGATGAAGGTAATATACTTGATCATATTAATTAGTTTAATGAGTTGGTATCTAAACTTATGAATGGATAGAACATTGTCAAAGATGAGGAGCATGCGTTATTTTTGTTGACTTCACAACCCAAATGGTTTAAACCACTAGTGTAGTCAATGTTAGCAGAAAAAAGTACACTGCAACTAGATGAGGTGGTGAGATTGTTGAGGGAAAGTCAACAAATAATGGATGTTGATAAATCTTCTGAATACAATTTTATGCTAATAACTAAAGGTGAGAAAGAAAAGAACTTTAGTGATCAATATGGTATAAGATTTCAATCAAGATATATGACTATTTTTGAGTGTCATTACTATGAAGATTTTGACCAATGCAAGTTAAATAAAAAATATTCATGGAGGATTTACGAAGCATAAAGGAGTAGACGACAAAGTTGAGGATTTTCAAAATCATTTTATTTTTGTTCTAATGCCATCAAAAAGAAAAAATTATTTTATTGTTATTATTGTTGTGACAAAAACATATATTGCATTGAAAAAATAATCACACATTCCATCCAATACAAATTAATCTCCTTATCCACTTCCAAAGATATTGAAACCATAGTCCCATCCAAAGAAACACTAAAGTTCATCTTTTTATTTATTTAATAAATCAATTATAGTTTGTAATTTTTGGTACTAAAGTTGAATTAGAATTCTGTCAAAGAATACAGTCCTTAGATTTTTCTTAGTTATTTACATCAAACATTAAATATTTAACTATAAACTACTAGAATATAATTGGACAAGTCCTCGTGACCATAAATATAACTCAGTTAATAGAGACATTGTAGTATATAAGGGTCGATGTTCAAACTCTGGACTCCCCGCATATTCATCTTGATCAGTGAATTTCTAACCACCAAATTACTTGATAAAAAAAATCGAACAAAACTGTTTTTTTTGACTAATAATCTATTCCTTGCTTTAAATTCCTTTGTATAAATAAAAGAAAAAAGTTGTCCGATTTGTTTGTGGGGAAAAAACAATTATCCAATCAATAATTGTCCAATTGTTTCGAGTCTTAACAAATTGTCCAATTATTTTTAGAGGAAAAAACTTAAAAATAATCACTTATTATTTATTTATTAATTAGTATAATAAAAATAAATAATCTATTAATGAGCATGTGGGTCAGTCCGCTACAGTCCTCTTTTTTATTGGGTTATATGGGTCGGTCCAATTGACAAGATCTGTTTTGCCACCCCTAATTATCGTATCTTCTTTATTCATATCTCTACATTAAATAAAGGTTAAAGTAAAAAAAATTGAGGAGTGCTACCGTTAGCAACACTTTCTCTAACACTGATTATTAATAGGGTTAAATAAGTAAATGATCCCTATAAACATTTAGAATTTCATTTTTAGTCCCTACAAAATAAAATCGCAATTTTTAGTCTCTGTAAAGTTTTCCGTCACCATTTTTATTTCTTGTAAATTTTTCCATCAACATTTTTAGTCCTTAAAATGCTAAAGAAAGATGTCATAGGGTTTAAAAAATGCGATTTTATTTTGTAGGGACTAAAAGCAAAATTATGAATATTTACAGAAATTATTTACTCAATTAACGCTTATTAATATAAGTCTCATAATGTTATGTAGATCTCATATTTACAGATTACAGCATAGGACTCACGTTAATTTAAACCAATAAAAAATAATATTAAATATAATATTATCAGCAGATTATCAAAGGGAGGGGGGAGAAAGGGAGGGAGGGAGGGAGGGAGAGAATTTAAAAGAAAAACAATCATAA
>Ga0315914_1009482_pt1 | contig 12491 bp, 5 predicted proteins | sample MpolenodulesMG_FD_203920 | JGI IMG/M metagenome (GOLD analysis project Ga0315914, IMG submission 203920) | Medicago polymorpha root nodule microbial communities from Los Angeles, California, United States - elongated nodules | ecosystem: Host-associated > Plants > Roots > Nodule | place: USA... | reverse complement strand
TTCTGATTGTTGGACAGCAACTACTAGTGAGGGTTATATTTGTTTAACCGCTCATTTTGTTGACGAGAATTGGAAATTAACTAGTCGAGTTCTTAACTTGCTCCCAATGATCCCCCAACTTCCCAGCAAATAATATTTGAGTCTTGGTTCAAGTAGGTGGGAGAGTGAGGGTTGATCCAGGTGACACCAGATTCTTTTATCAAAAGTTTTGGTGATGTTGTTATGATGTGTGTTTTGTTGGTTGTGTGAGTATAATGATGTGTGTCGTGAGGGGTTTGAACTTTGAATAATATTACTTTCCTTGTTCCATAAATTTTGCATTTGAATATTTCAAACATAATAAGAAAAAATGGTAAACGAAAGATAGAAAATTGTGGTTTTATTAATTTATTCTTATTAACTATTGGTGTTTTTCAGGATCATACATACAACAAAGTGAAGAATAATGGAGCCACTGATACAAAGTGAAGAATAATTATTTTAGAGAGATGTACACATAATATTAAGAATGTGCCCAGGTTGGTGCGAGTTGATGGTGAGGCTAGGGCAGAGCATTTGACAATGATCTTATGTGGACACAACGAAGGTGGGGACTTTGTGGTGGAAAGATAGGACCGAGGTGGAGAGATAGAAATTAGGGCATCTAAAGTATTGTTTTATAAATTAATTTATAATTATCATGTTTTAATTTTGGTTTGGTTATTTAATGACAAATACTACTCGCACTTCAAAAAACCCAAGTTACACCTCGGAATGATTAATATACCCTTTAACTCAAATAAAAATTTCAAATTAATCCAAAACTCTTTCGTCGCATCGCTTAATCACTCAAACCCTAGAAACTTAATTCACGTATTCATCTTCAAACTCCAGAAACTTAGTTCACGTATTCATCATCTAAAACACTCACACAGTCTCGTTTTTGAAATCCATCAATGCTTTCACTTATTCATCTCTCAAACTTGCGTACGCCATGAGTTGATCGAAACTATGTAAACTGTGGATAGAATAATGTGAAATTGAGAGAAAGATAATAGTTTTTTTAAACTATGTAAACTCGGTTTACGTAGTTAATATAAACTGAGTTTGCATAAGCTAAGTAAACTAGGTTCGTGTGTGTGTATGAATAAACCACGCACACACACTTTACATAAGTGGTATTTCCGTGATATTAATTTACACTAACCTCCCATAGTGAGTAATTGTACAAATGAAAACTAAATTTACAATAACCTTCCATAGTGAGTAATTGTACATATATAAACTGAATTTACCTTAATCTCTCATATATATATATATATACACACACACATACGTAAACTCAATTTACACTGACCTAGCATAGTGAGCAATTGTACATACGTAAACTAAATTTACATAACCTCTCATATATATAAGTAAACTCAATTTACACTCCTCTTATATACATATATGTAAATTGAATTTACAATAACCTCTCATATACATACATACGTAAACTCAATTTACACGAACCTATCATAGTGAGTAATTGTACATACGTAAACTGAATTTATCATAACCTCCCATATACATACGTAAACTCAATTTACATTGGCCTACCATAGTGAGTAATTGTACATACGTAAAATGAATTTACACTGAGCTAACATAGTGAGTAATTGTACATACATAAACTGAATTTACACTAACTGTAATAGTGGCTACGTAAAATCAAATTACGGTTAACACATGCAGATCTCATACCAAAACAAGAAAACACAACTAACAATAAATAAATAGAAACTCTTAGAAAATGAAATTTATGAAATTCATTAACCTTTATGAATAGAGTGCATATCAACGAAAAAGATGTTGATTCAATCTTTAATCTTGGTTGCACATCTACGGTGATTTGTGGATAAAAGGGGGTGAGCTTTCATAATGATCATGAAAATGAGATTTTTAGAAATTTACATGAAGAGAACAATTTTGATATTATTGTAAATTTGAGTGTAACTAGAATTATATGGGGTGAGACTAAAAAGAGACTTATGTAATTAATGATGTGTAAGCAGGGGCGGATCCAGTGCTTCGTGGGGGTGTGCACCTAGACACCCTAAACTTTGAAAATTTGCACCAATAATCCTATATTTTTGCATTATGACCACCCTGGATTTTTTAGGTTGCACCTTTGACTCAAAGATTTGCATTTAGACCCCAACTATTTCTCATCTCATTTATAATGATTTAAAAGACATTAATTGGTTGCTTTACTTTTATGACCTCAAATTTTTCTGTCAAACCTTTCCTTATTTATTTGCAATTGATAACCACCCATTTTCTTTAAAAAATTTATTATAACCGTCCATTTTGCTTTTTATGTCAAACATTTCCTTATTATAAAGCCCAAAATGGAGATCACTAGAAAAAAATAAAAATAATAAAGACCAACATGATAATTTCAAATTGGAAGTGGTCAATTTTAAGATTTAGATTGTCAAACAATAATGGAAGATACAAGAGAAAAATAGAGAAGATATTTATTCAAAATTTGATTATATTAAAATGAACCTACAATGCTATTTTTCTTTTACGTGTGTTAGATTATTTTTTTGTTAGATTGTTAGAAATAAAATAAAAAAATATTGAGGGACTAAAGCGTAGATTTTAACATAAAAGGAGAGGGGAATGTAATTCAAGCTTCTCTCAAGGGAGGAGAGTGAAATATTTTCTAATATGTTTTGAATAAGAGGGAATGAAAGTGTATATTTTAACATAAGAAGGGAGGGGGGTGTAATTCAAGCATCTTTGAGGGGAGGGGAGTGTAATTTACTCTTAAAATTTTAGTTTTTTATGTTAAGTAGACTATAGAATGGATTCGCACATTTAAGAGTGGAGAAATCAGAAATTTGAGGTTCTAACTTTGATCCCTGCAAATAATGTTTTTGGTAGCTGACAAATGAACTACACTTACACGATAAAATTTAGTTATTTAACAGGTTAAATAAAAAATAATATAAATTTTGTAGTTCAAATAATATTCTAGTTATAGTTACAATTTTTTCTTAAAGTTTTAAAATTTGAAGCATCTGACTATTTGTGTAAATAAAGATATTTTGGATAACTAAAATGTGCGATGTTTTTACGGTGAAAAATTTAAAATTTTGTTCGACGAAAAAAGTATGCATCCCCTGACTCAGGGTCTTGGATCTGCCACTTGTGTAAGTTATTAATCTACTTAAATGATCCTCTAAAGAAAAATCTACTTGAATGATATCACCTCATTTAAAATATGTAACATCATCGTTTTTAATCGCAGATTTCTCATGAAGTAATCAAAACTACTAAATGATTTTTTGTATAAAAAAAAAAACTACTGAATGATTTTAAAATGGGGGTATCGGCGACTTTGTGAATATATTAAAATAAGGGTCATGTTAACTTGTGTCCTTAGGGCACACTACTAGAAAAAGCAAAATTAGCAAGGGAAATTAGTGACTGAAAAAATAAAATTCCTCACAAATTCCTTAGTCACAAAATTTAGTGACGGAATTAGAGAGGGATTTTACGTTTTCCCACACTAAATATCCCTCACTAATTTTTGCTTTTTTAGTAGTGGCACATGTTAAGCAACTTAAAACAAGCAATTTTGCATTGGAAAACATAATAGGTCAATTTTTAAGAAGTTGAATACACGACTTTGCCTTAACATATGCCTTTGAAGACACAAAGCCTTAAAATAAAGGGATTAAACAATAATTAAGCCATTTTTTTAAGGTCAATTAACTAATTACAGAAAGAAATATGGCTTTCCAAAAGTTAAATTCGAACGTCAACATTATTCCAATAAAATATAACAATATAGTGTATATATCATTCTACTCATGGAAGGTGCACATTCCCACCATATCCCGCCATACTAGTTTGCTGCCCTGCCTAGTTTCTGGATTGGTCGAGAAAATCAAAAGAACGTTTAATTGAAAGAAAAATCTAAACAACTTTTTTATTAGTAGTATAGTGATTAAAAATTTATCTTTTTTTGTCAATTAGCATAGTGATTAGAGATTCACTTTCTGATCTAGAAGTCCTAGCTCAACTGATAAAATGCCGAAATTGTTAGGCCGGATGTCATGACCGGAGTTTGAACCCCGGTACCTCCACTTGTGTGTGTGAGCTTATGATGGCTTTGCCATTTCGTCTCTCTAAAAAAAAAACAGAGAGAGATTCACTTTCTGAAAATGAATTAATGTGATGTATGAGGTTTGAACCCCAATCCTTAAATATATTATGTAATATTTTTACGATTGAGTTAAATTTATGGGGATAAATCAAAAGAACATTATTAGTTAATAAATTTATAATTTACTAATTATTGATTTTAGTTGTATATTTAAAGACATTTATATAAACAAGTATATACTAAAACCATGGTTCCTTCAAAAAAAAATCATGGTTTTTCTGAACTCACATTAAAAGAAAAAAAAACTTTGAAACTAAAGGAAAGCCTAAGGACCACAAATAGAAGAATTATATTTGATATTACTCCAGTATACCATGTTTTCTATATTCCCTATCCATTTTTCTGTTCATTCCCAATAATATGATCTAGAGTATCTCTTTCACAAGTTGCCAAATTAGGGGTGACCAACAGACCATTGTTCTACGAGAGTTGTTAGTTTTCTTTTCATAGTATGTTTATGTTTATATGTTTAATTGTCCATTAAATTTTAAACAGAAGATTGTAGACCGCATAACCACTTAGAGTATAGTCAAATTAAATATACATAAAAAAACTAATGATGTATGAAATTAATTGAAATATGATCCAATGGTCCTCCAAGCAGGAGTTCGTACTTCACATGCAATGTTGAAACTTTGAAAGCATATCTTATGCAATCACGTGGAAATTAAAGTGCTTTTCGTTTTAAATTTTCTACTACAGTGATTCTATTATTGGACCACTTTATGACTTCCAAGGAGGATGAGGAGTACTTGCAATATTTTGAAGTCATGAAGTTAACTTTATTGGCAACGCATGTTTTCTTCATTTCTCGACTAAATTGTCATTGAGAAAAACCAAAGTGATTGCTGTTAAAAAGAAAGAGAAAAAAAAACATCTTAGTGTGTGCCGTTCTACCGAGACAAGAATTGAATGAAGTGTGTTTAGTTAAAAGCAAATTGAATGTGAATGTTATTTTTTTCGGAGATATTCATGTAAAAATGAATTTAACAATAAACTTGATTGTAAAAATCACGTTTGAAGTCAAAAAGTTACGAAGTTTAACTTCAAGTTATAATCAATTTTAAAGAAAAAATCACTATATATTAACATCATCTTAACATGTCAATTAATGGGAAACCAAACATATTCTTAATTAGCTTTCTATTTTGAAAAGAAGGGTAGGGTGTAGTTGTTGCACTATGCAACAGTGTGAGCTAAGTTATGTCAATATTAATCCAACTTACAAAACATAGTGGGACATGTTTTTAATGGCAAAAAACATAGTAGGACTATAATATGGCAAACCAACCTAGTGTAGTGAGGACCTATTGTTAACTTATTTGTAGAAAGTAATTAATGGTGCCTTGCCACTATGTGCTTAAACTATAGGCAACATATGCATGAGTCTGAAAGAACTACAATGGACGGTTAAAATCTCCCACAAGAGTTTTAACATATATAGTTAACTTATCTCATTAATAGACAATATGCTATTTAATATACCTTGTGATTGTAGATTGCAAATAAGATTTATACAATTTCAACTTAGACAAATTTCTCTTAGTATAGATGCCAGAATAAAATAGATAGTTAATATTATTTTATAAACTGTGCACTTCTTTCAAATCAAATTGTAGAGGAAAGGAGGGTTGGATGTTTTTACGAAAATCATATTAGAACATCAGAAAAAGTGTGAGGTTTAAAGTTTAAAAGAATCAAATTTTTTTAACTTTTAATCTTTGGCCTAGAAGTTCCTAATAAATATGAGCCCTTAAACTTTTGACATATAAAAATTAACTTTGTTAAATTTAACTTGAGAAAGTTCTATCCATAATCACAACAGAGATTATAGTGGTGACAAAAAAATGCCAGTAAGGATCACAAGTCTAAATTCAAAGCTCCTTTGAATAAGTAGACCAGGGCAACATATTTTCAAATCCATGTTGGCATTATATATCAAGAACGTGCCAATGATATAAAAGGCAAGATTTTCATTTGTTTAAAGCAAGTAGCAAGCTATAGCCAATAAGTAGTGTAACTTTCAACAAGGGCCACATTTTCTTTTTGGGCTCCAAATTATAGTGGGCCCACATGTTTTGGTCCAGATTAGGCATTATCATGTGAAACTACTATACTCCTACACCTGACATGTTCCTAAACATTCTTCATGGTTATCACTTATCAAGCAATATTATTTAATGTATTAAGAAAAACTAAAAATGCAATAGTTTATAGTACGGCTTGACACCCTATATATATTTATAGAGATGACAATTCAATTCAAACCTAAGTCTTCTCCACCTAAATCTTCTCTATCTTTAGCATTAAATATTTTTCTATCATATAATATTTTCAAATTGATCTATATCTAGCTTTCTTCATCATGAAGACAACAAGTAACAGATTTGTGGGGATTGTTCAAGCTAAACAAAAACTCCAAAGAACACTTTCACAAAGAATTAGAATGGCTTCATCAGTTGGTGATGTACCAAAAGGCCACTTGGCAGTTTATGTTGGAAATGATCATAAGAGGTTTGTAATTCCAATATCATATTTGAGTCATCCTTTGTTCAAAGATTTATTGGATTGGGCTGAAGAAGAATTTGGATTCAATCACCCTATGGGTGGTCTCACAATTCCATGCACTGAAGATTACTTCATTAGTCTAACTTCTTCTCTTAATTATTAATTAGTTGTTCAAAAAAAGGATATGGGTAAACAAATTTGACCCATTGAACAAAAATATTGATTATTTTTATTTTTTATTTAATGCTACCAAAGTTAGATAGGAGGAACTAAATCTGGTCTATTCAATTAATGTTGTACCAGAGATTCACCTCAATCTAATTAATAACATCCCAATTCAGGTGATGTACTCATGAGTTGTTTTGGCAATTGAATTCGAGCAATTTTCTTGTCTTGAGATGTAAACTGAAAATTGCAATGTAACCCTAGCATTTACCATTCAAAGTATATAAAAAAAACTTGGCTTTTATCTTGAAATATTGAGTTCCTACTGATAATTGTTTTTAGGTTATATGCTTTAAAAAAATTGACTACAAGAAATTTAGTAAATAGTGGTGGTAAAATTTGTTATTATATCAAGGAGTAAACACTACCAAAAATCTTTCAAAAAAAATAAACACTACCAAAAATATAAATATTATTCACCAATCGTAAAAAGATACTAGCAGGAAAAGAAAAAAAAACTCTCAAAAAGTGTGTGTGGATATTACGGACATAAAAAAAAAAATTATACGGCGGCTTGAGACCAACACTAATTGTTGGGAGAGAGAATAAATTCAAATTACCGACGGTTTTTTTGGGTAATTTTTTTTAAATAAAATAAGTTAAAATGGAATATATTGAATCCCAAGCACTTGATTTATTTAGCACAAGGTGTGCTCCCAGGAAACCAGGAAAAGAAGTATCAAATTACAACTTAGATTGTCAAAAACAAAATGAAAGAAAATAAAACAAAAGAAATTACATCTCAAACAAGTTAAGGGATTAAGCCACCAAGAATGATAGTTTAAAGCAAAATTGATGTGATTCGCTTTCAGGCGCTAATAAAAATTAAGTTTTATTTTATCAAGAAGTTGTTAAAGCGATTCCTCTTTTTGATTAAACACTCTAGAGTTTTTTACTTGTCAAATAACTCAAATGCAACAAAACCAAATGAAATGGAAAGTTGACGGGCACTTTTAGGGAACCCGCCTAAAACTCCAAATTGGATTAGATGTTAATCCAAATGTGTTGGGTGCACCGATGAAAAACCCAGCCAACTAGAGATACCATGCCAAATTTTCCCAAAAAATCACAAAAGAGAAGTAGGTGATCTACATCCTATGCCAAGCCGCAACCACCCACACAAATGAAGCACACGCCTTTTAATTAGGTTGTCTGTTGTAGGAAGACGGTTGCAAAGTAGACGCCAAGCAAAAAGATTGACATTCAGAGGGACGTCATTATTCCAAATAATGAGTCTAATTCGATGTCGTGGCGTTGTCAAACGAGCCCATAAAGTTGTAGGCACAAGTGACATTATGTTTCTTCGAAGCATGTAAAAGTCAAAGCCACTTGTCGACTTGGGAGTATGCTCCTCCTCAAGGTCTCATGTTTGATTCTCTCTGGTGCCAATTTGGGTGGGCTAATTTAGCTTCTTCAAAACAAAACAAAAAAAAATCAGCTGTAAAACAATGTTATTTAATAAAACACAACACTCCATCAATTGCTTTTCCTCCCAGAAAAATAACCTCCGCTTCCAAGCCTTACCATCCTCTCTTCATCAAAGAAATAGACATCTCTGCTACTGGCACCATTTTATTATCAGCATGGTCAAATAGACGACTAAATTTATTCTTTAACAAACAAACGACTAAACATACGATTAAAAATTTAAAAAGAGACTACGATTAATTTTATGTTTAATTTCACTTTTGGTCCTTCGTTGCTATTACGCTCATCAAAATAGTCTCTTTATTTTAAAATCTGACTCTTTGGTCCTTATGGTATCACATTTATCTAAATTTAGTTTTAACTCAAATTTTTTACCCTAAAAATGATAGTTGTTGTCATAATCGTTGCATTGAAATATTAAGTTTTTGTCAAAATGTAATGTTATACATTGTTTTTTTAACAAATCAAAATAGGATATATTAAACATCACGAAAAGCCACCTCCTCAGCACAAGGTGTGCCAAGAAGAAGCAAAAAGTTCAAATACACAAAACAATTAACCAACGCTCATTAAAGAATAGGGCACTGATACAAAAGAAACAAAACAATACAATTAGCCAACACCCAAACAATCAAAGGGGCGTTGCCACTAACCATTAGACTCAAGAGAAACATTTGCACCATTATGCTTCAACCACCACAAAGACAAATATTTAACCTTATCAAGTAAATGAGGCATCGACTTCTCCTTATTATGATTAAAAACCATGTCATTTCGCTCTTGTCAGATAACCCACACACAGGTAAACCAAATTAAGTACAAAAAAGATTGCCTTGCTTTCGAACCCCTTGTCAATATACCAAAGAGAACCCCAATCAACCACACATAGGTATAGGTATATATTGTTATTAGTGAGTTTCATTTAAAAATTTTGTTGAGGTGATGAATAAGAGAGATATTGAGTATTTATCATCAATCCTAACATTACAAAATAAAAATTATAAGTAATTTTTTAGAACTCGCTTATGGCATCCCCATTGATGTTATCTAAGTGGGTTTAATAGAAATATGAACTTGTTCGTTACTTTTTTTTCTCTCCATTGAAGGTGGCAAAATGAATAGCATACAAAATTTTAAGTAATATATACTAAAACATCATTAATATAAGATGTCTTATTTTTGCATCATTGGAGTGAAATGTATATGAGTTGCATAAATATGATGTAATATTATACGAACTGCCTATTTATGGCGTACCAAACTCAAACCATTTTTCTTAAAAAATGATCATTAGAGATACTCTTAATGTGGTGAGAATCAAACTTGATGTTGTTAGTTAGACCAAATGTTCGTTAACATGAATGAATGTGGATCATAAACATAGGATCCCCTGCCTGCTAATATAACTCTGTTTTTATTGGATTGAGGTTGCTTACCTTATCCATTTCTCTACAAAATTGCAATGAACCCATTCATTAATTTGCCTTCGACCTATTAAGATTTCAGGTGTAGCTAGCGCCCACATTCTTGTTTTGTTTGTCGTCATCTTTTTCTTGTTCCATTCGTGGTTTTCAACTGATGAATGAGAAAAAACATTACATGTGTGCAATAATGTTGTTTGTGGCGTGCTAAATTAAGAGAAAGAGACTAGAATTTTGAACATAATAATAATTGTCACGTTGGTAGCTAGGTTGAATAGATAGAAATTGGTAATAACCATGAATAATTGACCAATTCATCTTCATTATTAACATTCATGATTTATCAAATCAAACAACTGACGTCAACAACGTGGCCACTTCAAGAACATGCATCGCAGAAAACAAAGTAGTTTTTTGTGTGAAAAAAAAAAACTATGGGCAATCTAGTTATTAAGTGAAGCGCCAAGTTGGACCTGTTACATGCATGATTCAAACAAATGTCTTACATTATTAATTATATAGTAAAATAAAAATACATGTGTATATACATGCAAGTAAGTATATATATAAAATCATGTATGATTCAGAATTTGATAGAAAGCTCTTCAAAAAAATCGATATACAACTACTAGCTAGCAAGTGTGTTTCAATATAAACATATATGGGTATGTGTATGCTTCTAGAGATGATTCTAAATGCAATGCAAATGTTACGACTACGGTCACAATACTACACAAAGCATCATTTTTCAAGACAAAATTCAAAAAGAGTTGGTCATCATGTTCCAAAAGGACATTTTGCTGTGTACGTGGGTGATAAGGATGATGAATATATGAGGCGGTTTGTGGTCCCAATATCGTACTTGAATGAGCCTATGTTTCAGGCCTTGTTGTGTTGTGCTGAGGAAGAGTTTGGTTTTGATCACCCAATGGGAAATATTGTTATTCCATGTTCTATTGATTATTTTGTTACTCTTACTTCTCGTTTCAATGTCTCATAAGTTTAGGCACATGATCTTAACATATTCTCTATTTGTATTTCATGTATATGATATGTGAGAAAAATAAGATCGTGTATATCTCACTCTTTGAAGTGAGTAATTATCATTATATGAGGATGTATATGTACATAACATATGTATCAATGGTTGATTTTTGTATTCATTCTTTTTCTTTTAAGGTAAATTACTGTTTAATTGCTTATAGATTAAGGATTTTGTTAATGAGTGTCTCCGAAACACTCTTTAAACATACTAAAATAAGCAATTATTCTTTAAAAAAATTAAATATTTTAATTTTCAATGTAATTAATACACATATTTTCATATATACTTACCACTTACGGTCTTTAATTAGTGCCCCTAGTATTTCCCTTAGATTAATTAAACTAATACTCCAAATGTCGTTGTATTCATAGCCATCCTTCTCTTCTCATTGTCATTAGTAAACGACGAGAAGCAGCATGGGGAAAGGTAAAATAATACACTTTTTATGAGATAGATAGATATAAGTGTGTAATATTGACTCTCTTTGAAAGAAAAAAAAAGTGTAATATTGGCATACTCTGCTTTTATAAATATTTTAGAAAAATAGGTTTCATCAATATCACATTTGTGTTTATCTCTCTCGTAAATGAAACTATTTTTTACAAAAGAAATGAAAAGAATCTCAACTCAAGAGAAAACGTTGCAGGCAAGAAAAATAAGAAACATAGGCAGCGACCTAATGAGCGAAGATGAAAAATAGGGTTTCAATAATAAATTTGTTATGTTTATACTATAAGTTTAGAATGTAGTTCCTAACACTGAGTTTGCCATTGTGATGTATAATTTTAGTAGGATTTTTCCTATATTACCTTTAAAGAATCGTGCATAACTTACATACTACCCAATAAAAATGAGTCTTTGCTAATGGGGTCAATGGTAATTTGTTAGTGTAACTTGAAAATATATTTATGTGGTTACTATTCACTGGTTGGGTAAATTAAATTACCCATTATTTTTCCATGGGTAACCTAAATATCACTTTGTAGTAGTTGTTTTGTCTTCTCTCAATGATGATTTGTTAATTATATCCACTTTTGAGAAAACGCTCTTTTTCCTATTCGGTTTCCCTAGGAGGTGATGGTTATTTGATGATTATTATTTGAAGACTTTGGTACTAGAGTGTGATTTATAACATGGTACTAGAGTGATATTGTCCTTATATTTCTGCTGATGAAATTGATATGAAGATCATTCTTGAGCTTATGATTACAAAGAAGTTTATTGCAGCATTTGAGGGAGGGTAATTGTTGCAAAGTGCCTCAAAATTGTGATTGTGTGAAAGTGCCAAAACGTGACACAATTTGGGTAACGTGTCACGATTTTGGCATGTTGTGAGCATATTTTCTGTGTGTCCAATCGTGACACTTTCGGCTTGCTGGGAAAGTTTTCAGGACAAGGTTGGTCGTACCTTGGATCGTACGCACCAACCGTGTCATGATTTGGCAAAACGTGGCACGATTTTGACAACCAAAGACTACTATATAAGTGTTTCTTTGCAGATTTTGAAGGTGAGAGAGAGAGAAACTTGGGAAATCAAATGAGGTAACTTTAGGGTTGATGGAGGGTCTTTGATTAGAGTTCTCTTGGGTTGGGAAACATTGTAAACACCTTGGGTGAGTGAAAATCATTGAGTGTCTTGTTCATTGGTGAGATTGGGAAAATG
>Ga0315914_1009481_pt1 | contig 12491 bp, 6 predicted proteins | sample MpolenodulesMG_FD_203920 | JGI IMG/M metagenome (GOLD analysis project Ga0315914, IMG submission 203920) | Medicago polymorpha root nodule microbial communities from Los Angeles, California, United States - elongated nodules | ecosystem: Host-associated > Plants > Roots > Nodule | place: USA... | reverse complement strand
TGGATATATTTAATATTATATATGTAAATGAACTTTTTTTGGGTACAAATTGGTAGATGGGAGGGATATATGTAAATGAACTTTAATCAGTAAGATGAATTTTTCATTTCAACTTTTACCCTTTTTAAATTTAAAATAGAGAAATCGAAATTTATTGTATTTCTTGCATTATCCCAATTTAAGTTTTATATTTAAAGTAGATAAACTTTTTTTTTTTATTTCTTGCAGTGCATTATCCTTATGAAAGAAGTAACTTTTTATGGTTGATAATTGAAACTATTAAAAAGGGCTAGGAAATAAGAGTAGTGGGCACGGGTGAGCTAAGGTTGTTTATTAGGTTGAGTTGTTTGAAATTAAAAGTAAGCCTCATGAGTATGTGGAGGAATTGTGGTTATTTAGTAGAGATAAATTTAGGGCGACATTTTTTTTCTTCTGGTTTGGCATATTATTGTGCGGTCTATCTGGGCAGTCCGTAAATATCTTGTATTTTTCATTAAGGTTTTCTCAAGGTCTCAAGTTCGTAAGATCCATCAACACCATTTGGGTTGATCTGGTGATGTTGACTTGAGACCTTGGAGTAAGCATCTCTCAAGGTCCGGGGTTCAGTTATGTATGGTGTCAATTTCGATGGTCTAGTTTAACTTTAAAAAAAAGTAATTCATAAATATATAAATCCATCAATTTAATGCTCAACAAATAGTACAAAATTTGCAAGATTTTGTGTAGAGTCTGACTTGAAAACCTTTGGTGATATGTATGGTTTGAATAGGAAGGAATTCATTTTGGATTGTTTCGGAAATTTTCTATTCAAATTGAGAAATGGAGTCAGGCCTAATGCTTCCTACCAGGTTTTGAAGAGGTGATTAGGAGAGTTTGGGATAAAAAAATAAGTTTGGAAACTCACTATTCGGCCGCCTAATGACCAATTAATAATAAGATTAAAGAATTTGATGTGATCTTTGAAAGGAAGAAAACATATTAGATCCAATAAAATATTACTAAAAAATTCTTGTTGGTCTACGGTAAAAAAATTTGATACTCATTCCCATAAAAGAGAACAATAAGTGACTAAATATAGTTCCTTTCATCCTTAAAAAAAAAAATATAGTTCCTTTCACAATTTAAATTTAAAGTGGAAATTTTTAATTTGTGGAGCAATTTAGTAAAGTAAGAATTGCAGTCTTATCACTTTTATCAAGAATATTCACAATTAAGACATTTATTTTATAATACTTTTTTTTTGGTACAATATTTTATAATACATCTCATGTGTGTACACACCACTCATTTATAATTTTTTAATAGTATTATCTAATAAGTATTCAATCCTTCAAGCCAACATCTCACACAAATTTTTTAAGAGAGGTGCTATATGGCACTCATTTTTTGAATGAGACTCGCTAATCAACTATTAATAAATTCATATCACTACATTTCAATTTTTCAATATTTAAAAAAATGTGGATCTTACTTAACATTGAAGTTTTAAATGAGATATTATTAAGTCTTGTAAGACTCAAAAAACTTCTCTCTCAAATGAGATATCTAATAGGTATGAAGTCTTAAAAATTTAAAACCGGTTAGCGATGGTCTAGGTCACATTCATGGTGACTTTTCAAACAGCAATTAGTGATTAAATATAGTTCCGATCACAATTGAAATTGATGGTGGGAATACTTTTTAAATTTTTGGGGTTCTATAAATTGGCTACATCTATCAACAATGCGATAGCACATAACCATTTACATTTCTTTAGAAGACAAAAAAAGCTGATGGAGAGGAAAACACTAGCTAGCTTGTGCTTCATTCTCATTGTTCTCTTAGCTGCTCGTAAGTTTATATTATAGTAATTTGGGATATAATTTTGTATTTTAGCCATTGTGTTTAACTCATAAAACCATTTTTTATTACAATACTTTTTATTAGAAAATAAAAACATGTATGGAAACTATAATTTAGAGTTTAATTTTTATAGGTTTACGATTTTTAAAGAATATTTTATCCGTTCAGTAATTATAAATTGACACATTATTAAAGATATCGAATACATATATTATTTTTTTGAGGGAATGAATATATATATATATGTGTGTGTGTGTATGTATGTATATGATTATTCATGATTGTTTGACACTATTTCAATCAAAAATTTTAAATACTTGGATGAAATGTGGTTAATGAGATTCAATTAATAATAAATAATTTTAGAAAATTTGATTCTAAATTCTAATTGAAATAATCTTGGAAAAATTTACTTACCTCTGGATCAAATTATATATCACTATGGCCCTCTTCCCTTAAGAATTTAAGGAGGAAAACATAAAAAAATCTTAAATTATATATCATTTTTTTTCTATTTACTATCTTTATCCCTAAATATTATACTTCCTCCGTTTCAAATTATATGATGTTTTGGTCATTTCACATGTATTAAGAAAATGTAATTAATTTTATATGAAAAAATATATTATTAGTTGTTTTACAAAATTATCCTTAATAAATATTATGAGAAAGATAAATTAAAGAATTGAAAGAAGAGTGAGTGATAAATAGTTAGAACTATAATAGGAAAAGTAACATTAATGATTCTTTGGTATAATAATGCGACATATAATTTGGGACAATTTTTTTTCTTCAAAACCACATATAATTTGAAACAGGAGGAGTACTTTAAATAAACCAGGGGAATCTAAAAGGTTGACTCTGGTATTATAAATTTATCTTCAAGAGAATTAATTATCTTTTACAAATCATTATCTTGAAGAGAAATAAATTACGGGAATATATGCTTCACTGCCAATTGATTTTGCTTTTACAAATTTATCTTCAAGAGAAATAATTAGCTAATGTTTTCATCATAGTATTTATTACATATCAAAGAAACATATGTAACATAATATACTAATAATAAAAAAGTTTTTCTATCTTGTGTAAATTTACACATGTTAAAAAATTTAAAATAGTAATTTTGTTAACAGTCGAGTGTTGAAAATATACTACCTCGGGTCCTATTTATAAGAGAAAATTTGGTCAACAAAAGCATATGCATTTGGTTCAAAATTCAGTCCAGATACATCAACTTTCATTGACCCAGCTTTCTCTTATAAATAGGATCGGAGGGAGTATTACTTAAGAAAAATAATATTGTTCTTTTGGAAATTGCAGAAGAAGTAGTGGCGCAAAATGCGCCTTGTAAGACACATAATCTGAACTTCGGGAGTGTATGTAATGGTTTATCTGGCGACGACAAAGAATGTGACAATGATTGCAGGAGAGTAGGAGGCTGGAATGGTGGTTCTTGCAAAAATCAGAAATGTGATTGTGACTGTTGAACATCTCCTACATTAAAAAATAATCTAGCTATGGTATCATTCATAGCTAGATTATATATGTTCTTGGAATAAATCATTGATCAATTCCCTTCCCTTGAGTTTGATAGCATGTTATCTTATTAAATAAAATATGTATTAATTATGTTTGCAATGTTATATTTCTTTGTTCAAAATTTATAAACCAGAACTAAGAGATAAGAACAAAAATATAAATGGACATGTATCAGACAAAATACAACAAAAATTATTATCAAACTCTTAAGATAAAATTACGTGGTTTGCAATTGCAGTTGCACACATTCATGTTTGGTCTTATTTCAAGAAGAGAGAAAAAATGATTAAAATTTCGGAAACCGTAAAACTGTGTCGGATGTCAAGTTTTGACATCTAGAAAACATTTATGTACGATATCCCATGGAATTTGTAACTAAAAAATATAGTACCCCCGGCCCGCGCCAAACAATTCAAATTTTTGAGCCCCCACTAATCTCTTTATGGCTTCGTATATCTTTCTATTTTTATGAGACATCACAAGTAAACTCATACCAGTATCGACATTTTCTTGACCATTCGTTGTTTGATTCTCCGGTCTGTACCACACCAGCAGATGTTTCTTTTTCTGTCGGCAAAATTATGTGTGCACTCACACAATCAAATATCCACTGTGGTTGAACATATTCTCTAGATAGATACCTATGGCCTTGCGCACCCGTATCTACAATCTAAACATATGAAAGCAAAAGCTTGGTGAATACAAAAGGAAGGCTTGAAAAGTTATGTCACATAGATGATGATATGCTTAATCACAAACCTGATGAGTAATGCTTTGGTCACAATCTAGAAATGACCGGATTTTTAATAACAAGGTTAAGGAGGGTGATGAAATGGTTGAGGAGACTAAAGTACTCTCGTGGAATTGGTGTTTGAATAGGCTTAAAGTACCCGAGAGAGTGCTGAGGTCGGTAGTTGGTTGCACCTTGCTGTAGGTGGTCTTGGTGGTGTTGTTCAGGAGCATTAGCTGTGTTTGGTTGTTAATTTTGTTAGCGCCCCTGCTGTGTTGGCTTAGGTGCTAGTGTTTGTTGGTTTTTAAAAGCTTTTTTGTGGTTGCCTGCCTTTTTTATCTGCTGTTGATTATGACACCCACCCTGTATCTTCCATTCCATGTCTTTCCCTTCTTGTAAGGATATTGGTTATTAACATATTGAGTTGTTAAAAAACAGTACCACCAAACGCAGGAATGACAAAAACCAATGATTCCCTTTGTACCTGAGTAATTAGGCCAAAACAGTGCAAATAATGACATAGCCATCTATCATATAAAAGATTTCATAATCATAAATAAGTTCAAGAGATATATAGCATCAATAAAAAAGTCTAATAAGCTTTGTTGTGTTACGTGCACAACATCCGTATATTGTTAATTTGATGGTTGGATAGTTGCAATGCAAGAAGATGTCTGGGATCGAAAGAAATGATGTATGGGATCTAGTTGCTAAACCACCTCAGAAGAACATTATAGGAACAAAATGGGTGTTCAAAAATAAGCTCAACAAAATTGGATAAGTGGTCAGAAATAAAACAAGACTTGTGGCTCAAGGTTACAGTCAACAAAAGGGTATTGATTACACTGAAACATTTGCCCCAGTTGCAAGATTGGAAGCAGTCAGGTTACTTTTATCCTATGCAGTTAATCATGGCATAATATTATATTAGATGAATGTTAAGAATGCATTTCTAAATGGTGTAATTTCTGAAGAAGTGTATGTCAAACCAACCTCTAGGTTTTGAGGATTTAAAACATCCTTAGGTCAAGTTGACACTACACTATTAAGAAGAACACTTGGGAAAGACATCTTAATTGTGCAAATTTATGTTGATGATATAATATTTTCTAATTTAATGGAGGATGTATTTGAAATGAGCATGATGGGAGAATTGAAGTTCTTTCTTGAAATTCAAATCAACCAATGCAAAGATGGAGTATATGTTCATCACTCTAAGTATACAAAGGAGCTTATTTAGAAATTTAAACTTGAAGAGTGTAAAGTGATGACCACTCCAATGTGTTTTTAACTAAAAAAATAATATTTTTTTTTTTGTATATAAAAAACTTTGAGAAAATTATGGTGAATTTGGTTAAGATCCTACAAAAAAACATCTAAGAAAATGCACCTAACTTTGAATATAAACAAGCATATAGTAGTACCCAACAAAGAATATGTGTTTTGTGGTGAGAAGCGAGCGAAAACGGTTTATGGATTTCCTTTTCAGTGGCCGTCCACGATGGAGTTTGATTTAGTTGGTAAAGTTGGTTTAGATGGTTATTGTTCTTATGGGTATTGAAGGTCTTGGTTAGGTGATTAGTGTATGGTGTCTTTTATGGTCTTTCTTTTCGGTGTTCCGCCTATATACCACACATTTGTTTTGTAATCTCTAATATTGGTCTTTGTTCGTATTGAGCATGATCAAGTTTTAAATATATTTTACGGTTAAAAAAAAGTACCCAATAAAGCATAGAGTCGGTATCTTTGCTACTTTTTTCTCCTTGTCAAACCATAGTTGTCACCACTTTTCTTCTTCTTTGATCTAAGGGTGATGATTTAGGGTAAATTTTAGGCATAAATCACCTCTCCAATTTTTTTCTCTTTTTTCTTAAAGTAAAATAAGTGATTTCCACATATTTCCAGCCTTCTTTAGTAAAATAAGTGAATTTTGGCCATGTGTTGATTTTTCGTTTGTGTGATGTTTTTTGATATCATGTCTTAGTATGATGTTTATTGATTCAGGTAATTGAAAGAGTAGCTTTGATAAAGTCAAGATCCAATCAACAAGTTTGACGATGTCAACGTTGCATATCCAAAGGCATGAGTTTTCCAGATATTTTAATATAGTCATATTTGTAGACATATGTATACTGTCGTTTTACGCTATTAACATGGATGACGTGAATTTGTTCCAATAGTCGTCCTTTCTGTTTTTAGCAACTATAAGTTTATATTATATCAATGTACTTTCTTGAATGAATGAATATCATTGATTTTGGTTAAAACGAAAAAAGCAAATGCATCTAAGTTATTTCCTTTCACATTCTCCAAAGCCACAAATGTAATAACGAAACCCTAAAGTATATTACAAAATCGTCAATTTAATCAATCAATAACATCTTAATATGAAGGACTACATTGACAGCTTTTTATACTTTAGAACCACTTTTTTTAGGCTTAACTAATGATTTGATCTCTTAAGTTATTTGTTGGTTACATTTTGGTCCCATAAGTTATTAACGTTACAATTTGGTCCTTAAGTTAGTATTTGTTAGCCAAATAAATCCTCACCGCCAGTCTTTTGCCAAAACGTTAAATAGGTACATGTGAATGGTGACGTGACAACTTGCAATATGTATTCACCTTAGACATTGACTTAACGGTTTTGACGGTGGGGATTTATTTGGTTGACGGAAGATGACTTAAGGGGACCAAATTGTAACGTTAATAACTTATGAGACTAAAATGTAACCAACAAATAACTTAAGGGACCGAATCATTAATTAAGCCTTTTTTTTTTTACTTTAGAATAACTTATAAACAATATTTTTAGTGTAAATAATTTTAATATTTTGATTATGTTTTTGTGTGTTTTTTATTTTTAAAATCATTATGTTGACTAGTGTTCTGAGTTCTAACAGACACTATGTGCCCATCTCTCCGCTTTTTATTTTGCTAGTGCGTATGAATTACAAACATTAGATTTTATAAAATTTTAATTTTGATTTAAAATTATTTTTATTTTAATTAAGATAAGATTAAAGGTGTATATATTTAGCACTTTCATATTGTAAGAAACTACACTTATCTTTTTCAATAACACCAATAATATACAAATTTGATTAAGGGTATAATTGGAAGTGAAAAGTCAGCCTAACATTTTTTTTTAGAGAAAGCCCAACACATTGTTTGTCCGAACTTTTTAGTGCAATAATGCGTATAAATTACGAAAATTAATTAGTTTTTATGAAATTTTGAAACTAATTCATAAACAAAATATATATCTTCTTAGAGACTTCAACAAATTCTTATAGTCAAATTTATTTAATGATATAATTGGAAGGAGAAAAAGTCAGCCAAAAACGGCCTATTTTTGTTTATATATTAGTATACATAGTATAGAATAGATAAAAAAAAAATGCTAAAAATGAAAAACTATTTTATAATTTAAAAAACAAATTACAGTAAAACTTTATTTTTATAAAGGTTTTTCTATCATGTGCAAATTTAGAAATGTTAAGAAATTTAAAATGCATCGTAAGATTGTCTTGAAACTTCTGCATTTTATATTCAATCTATAATTTTAATAAATAATTGAAGTTTTTCAATAAAAAGTAACTATTTTTTAGTTGCTCTAACATATGCAATACTGCACATGTTAGACAAACACAATTTTTTTTTTATTCTTAAAAATCTCTAAAAATAAAGGGGTTAAACTAGAAGACAAAAATTCCAACTAAATGCTTCAAACAAGCTTTTCTCCGATAGAGAAAAAAAATAAGGGAACTAAATAAAATATCTAAAAAAATAATTACTGAATTTTTTGAGAAAAATTGTTGCTGAAATTTTTTTTCTTTAAAAATTCTTATTTTCAGATGAAATATCAAAATGACTTATGTATGTGTTGCTCTAAAATAAGTTGATTTATTTAGAGGTTTGGGCCTTGGTGTTAGGGCTTTTTTTAATATAGAGAAAAAAGAAACTAAGGAATTCATTCATTCAGATTCAGATATGAAGAAAAAAGAAGCGATGGTTCAATCGTCACACTCCATTGTTCAGGTTATATTAAAGGCTTCAGCATAAATCACTACTATAGATAATCGCTTCTGAATTTCTGCTTCGTGGTTGTTTCTGATTTTGAACGTGAGATTGTTTTTTAGGGTTTCCAATATGTTTGAATTTGATGGTTAATTGGATGATTCGCTTCATCTTTTTAATTTTTTTTAGTAGTGAAATATATTTTCTATCTAACAATTTGACTCAGCAAACCTTTCCTGCGTTTTGCTGAGTCAGCGACGATGGATAGAATCAGTTGTTTACCAGATGAGTTGTTGTGTCACATTCTCTCTTTTCTCCCAACCAAACTTGCTTTCACTACAACCATTATTTCAAAGCGGTGGACCCCACTCTTCTATTCGCTCCCCATTCTCCACTTTGACGATGAAGACAATCGAACCTATGAAAATTTTGTTTGCTTTTGTCGTTTTGTGGATAATCTCATGCTCTCTCCTCTTGCAGCCAACATACCCCTCAAAAGGATTCACCTCAAGCGCAGTTTTCAATATGAAAACCGTAAGCAAGATGAACACATCATCAACAAATTGCTAGAAGCTGCAAAACGGTGTCATGTTGAGGAGTTTGATCTTACTCTTCATCTCCACACCTTGAGTCCCATTATTTTCATCTCTTCTACCCTTGTTGTTCTGAAACTTCACATGTTAGAAATTGGACATGATACTTCGAGTGTTCATCTTCCATCACTCAAAACTCTTAAGTTTTTGCAGTGTCTATTTTCAAAAACCAAATGATTACATAAATTTTCTTTCCGCTTGTCCTAACCTAGATGATTTACATGCTAAAAGTATCTATATGCATAAAAGTCGGATGAATCGTAGTGAAAGCAATGCACTAGAAGAAGGGTTTAAGTCCTTGACATTGTCTAAGTTGGTTAGAGCGAGTATCCTTTCAACGAATGCTCTGTTGTTTAATGGTATTAATAATGTCAAGTTTCTACGCATAACATTGGAATACCCAAGTAAGGGTTGTTTGAAATTCATACCACTCTTTCCAAACTTAATTCATATTGATGTAGTGTTTTCTGATTTCACACTTAACTGTTGGGATGTTCTAGAAGAACTGCTTCGGCGTTCTCCCAAGCTTCAACTTCTTTTTATTAAAAAGGTATGTTTGTTTGCAAGTTTTTTTCTTTTTTCTTTCATATGTTTTGATAAATTTAATTTGATAGATCATGATGTTGTAGAAGTACTGCTATGGATACAAGCAGGAATGGAGATGTCCTATTTCGGTTTTTGAATGTGTTTCCTCTCACCTCAGATCATGTACTATTTTAAACTTCGATGGCTCGAAGAATGATCTTCAATTTGCAACATATATTTTGAAGAATGCGAGTCTTTTGCAAGTCATGAAAATCGGCATCACTACAAGAGATATGGTTTTGGAAAAAAGTATGATTATAGAAGAATTGTCCTCTTGTCCAATGATATCTCTAGGTTGTAAACTTTCATTTCAATCTAACTACTATATTCATTAGTTTTTTATTAGTTTCTATTCTAATACGTTGCAACCATTTAGTTTGATAGTTTGGACAACATATATAGTCTTGGTCTACAAATTAACTGCTATGGTAACCTTTAATGTTGACGCATTCTAGGGTGGACCACAATTGTGGCCCGATAATGATTTCGATGTGAATTATTTTTATTTTATTTTTCTCTTATTACATTGAAAGTAAGATTTAGTCCCAATCCTTTTTGTTGTTAGAGTTGTTTGATTGTGCTTATTACTTGAATATGTTGGTAGTAAGGAGCTAGCGATGTTCCAATTTCTATCATATATGTGGTGTTGCCACTATTATCCTTTCTTTGTTTACAATAGAAATATCCAAAGAAAATACAATAGCAAGAGGTAGTTACTAAAATTTTTGTGTGGTTTTCTTGTATTGCTTTCTCTTTCTCACTCTTTACCTAATCCTTATAACTTAGATGTTGTTTTTTTAATGGTTTTGGGATTCTATTGGTTGATTTCTGTTGGTTTTCTGCTATTCTGGATTGTAATAGGTCTTGCTAAAGTTGATCTTGTTGTTGCTTTGGTTATAAGATATATGTTAGGATCCAATATGAGAGGGTGTTTTAAGTAATTAGTAGGTAGTTAATTAGATTTAAGTAAATTATTAGTAAATGGCCCATTAGAATTAAATAATAAGAGGCTCGTCAGGGTTAAGTACTAGAATGTTCTCTTTATTTGATTATAACGGGGAAGTCTTAGGTGTTTTAGAACATGACGGAATAAGATTTCTCTTTAAGGCCAGAGTGTGAATCCTCTTTGTGTCGGAGCTTTGCTCTGTGAGTAGTTGGTGAAACTCTCTCTACTACTATTTTACTGTTTCATTTGTGTCAATAAAACCACCATATTTTCCTTAATTACCATATGTTTCACCTTCTTATTTGGTGGTGTTACTGTTAATTCAGTTGTAGGATCCTTTAGATTCCTTTCTCTGCAAACAACAACTATGTAATTGCCTATATTTTTCGCATATCTGTTATGTTCATAATTCATAATTGTAATTGGTTCACATAAATTCTTCAATGGTTGCTCGTATGGCCTATAGGTTATTAGAATATTCCTTTTATCTTACCTGAATCTCCTGCACTAATTGGAGTTCATGCACTATGCCCTCTAACTTTCAGATATTCTTCGGTAAAAAAAAAAAAAACTTTCAGATATTCAAAATTGGATTTCCCGCAATTACAGTAAGACGTTGTAATTGATCAGGGTCATTGATTTTAAATTAGTAGCTGAGATCATTTTACTATGGGTAACCATGTTTGAAATCTGGAGAGTCCGATCTCATATCTATGTATAAGATGCACCAATGCATGTAATATCTACAGCATAGATTTATGAGTTGTGTTATTTGATTGACAACTTTTGATACAACTATAATTTTACAAAGAAAAAGAGGTATTGACACAAAAATCAAAACAATAGAAAGAGAAATTAAAAACATAATGCGTGTTGGAGAGAAAAAATTGTCAAAAAATAATTGTACAAATTCATTTCTTCTAATTTATATCTTAGATTCCCCCTCTATAAACTTCTACCTAAAGTATAAAAATCCACTTGTCATATATTCTATTTTTTAAATACACATTCAGTAGTTATTAACAAACATGGAACATTTGTGTTTAGGCCTCCCAATATCTCCAAGGCCTTTTAAATACACATTCAATAGTTATTTATCGAATGTATGTTTGACCAAAAAACGTACATGTGGTAGATAACATATGTGTATTTAAGAGGTCTTAGAGGTATTTGAGGGCCTAAACAAAAAAACGCCCATATATATGAGTGTTAGAAAGACTCTTTTTCCAACACTTACTCAAGCACTCACTCTTTTTATCGAGTTAAACTTTTGTGGATACCATACTTTAAAAATGGATTCCATTCCCAACACTTCTTATTAATATAATTAGACATGGCGCATGAAATAAGAGTTCTAAATAAGCTCTTAAAAACACACTCACTAACACTCCCTAAGTCTAAAGGTAAATTAGCTCTAATAAACACTCCTAGATCCTTGAAGAAAAAATAAAGGTTTGTTTAGCAAAACAAAATTTTGAGGTTTTGTATAAACTTTTTCTTACAAGATTATAGCTTTTCTTTACAAACTTTAAAATTATAGCTTATTTGTATTTTTTCCAGTTTAATGTGTAAAATAATATTTATACTTCTTTCATGATTTCTAATATATTTCACTTTGTCGTTCAAAAAAATAAAATCCAATTAGCTTAAAACTTTTTTTATTTTTTGACAAATTTTAGCTTAAAACTTATTCTCTCTTTTTTCATAAAAAAAAAAAAAAAAAACTTATTCTCTCTTTTCTTCCAACCGCTTTCACAAAATAATTAAGCTACTTTTATTAGTTTTTAAGAAAATCATTTACAATAGAAAAGATGTTTTTTCCTTAAAACAAAAATACAAAAGTTGTTTTTGTAATCGTAAACTAACACACAATAATTTTTATTTTCTTAAAATCTATCAACAAGATTTATTTGTGGCTTAAGAAGTTATACTATCACATCTGGACGAACTGAAACTTAAAATTCAGTTGAAAAAGGTATCAAATATTTAGAGTCTAACACACTTTAAATAGAATTATCTCAAGTGGAGTGATTGGGATAAAATTAGTTTATGTAAAATTATTGTTTTTTTTTGGCTTAATTGCAATTTTAGCCCCCTAACTTTTCCAAAGTTGCGATTTTGGCCCCCTAAAAAAAACTACAAAACAGCCCCCTAAGTTTTGTAACTGTAGCAGTTTTGGCCCCCGCGAGGCAAAAAAAAAAAAAAAAATAACACGTGGCACCTCACTTAGGGT
>Ga0315914_1009478_pt1 | contig 12492 bp, 7 predicted proteins | sample MpolenodulesMG_FD_203920 | JGI IMG/M metagenome (GOLD analysis project Ga0315914, IMG submission 203920) | Medicago polymorpha root nodule microbial communities from Los Angeles, California, United States - elongated nodules | ecosystem: Host-associated > Plants > Roots > Nodule | place: USA... | reverse complement strand
CCCCCCCCCCCCCCCCCCCCCCCCCCCCCCCCCCCCCCCCCCCCCCCCCCCCGCGCCGCCCCCCCCCCCCAAATTGCCTATTTACTCATTTTAAATGAGAGAGAATGTTGAATGAATGATTAAAATAAATTATCTAGATTAGAGAGAATGAATCGTTAAGAGAGAGATAAGAACAAAGGCACTGAAGTGTTACCCGTTGAGATCGGTATACCTTGTACTGGCAGTGAAATGTACCTTTTATTGGCACATGTGAATTTGAGGATTGTGAACTTGCTCTTGGGCATTCAAGAGATGATAAGATCTAACGCTTGTTGGAAGGATTGGGTCTAATATATTGTAGATTCTAAACCTTTTGATCAGTCCATAACAACTAGTAATCTATCTATATAAATAAAATCCGAATATAATCATTAAAAAAATCCAAATATAAAACCATTTCCAAACTATCATCTAACTAAGTTCTACTGTTTAGCCATACCAACATGATTTTTTACCAATAAAATGATGTGGGCATGTGGCCAAACAGTGTGATTTGATTGCTTAATTATGTGTATCTCTCCATTAGGACTCCATTTAAATTGTTCTCTTTATCTACGAAAATGACATTGTTTTTGTTTAAGTTTTTTCTAGATTACCTTTGAAAAATGGCGGATAATTTACCCACCAACCAATAAAAATGAATAATTTATTCGTGGGATCAAGATAGTTCATAGATACTACCTAAAAAGGTGAATGTTCATTGGTTGAGGTAAATTACCCACCATTTTTCCATGAATACTCTAGTTGTCACCGTTTGTTTTTTATCTACAAATCAAAACATCGACGTAAATCGTAAACTTATGTAGTTATAATTGTAAATAAATCCTTGTCATAATTTATAAGCAGGACACAGTTTTGGGATGGGAAGGATTGCGATTGCATTGTGGGAAAAAATCTCATTGAAAGCAACCGAATAGTTGTGTCTTTTTGTGGTTACCCTATGAAAATTAACACCGTATCAACGATAGGTTGAAACGTTTCAATAGGTCACCAAATCACATTAGGTGTCACATACCCATTGAACAACGAGGTATCCCTCTTTACAATTCTCCTTTTCCCACTTCTATATAAATCTCGTACAAACACTTTCCCTCCCCACTCGAAACTCCACTACCACCCAAAAGAAAGAAAAGCACTTAAACAAACAAGCACAGCTTTTTCATTTCCTTCAACATGGTTGCCACAAAAACAGAACACAAAGAAGAAGAACCCATTCATGGTGATGTTTTAGAAGCAATATTCTCATTCGTGCCACTCATCGACCTTGTTCCATCTTGTCACGTATCAAAATCATGGAACAAAACGGTTTTTTCTTCACTTACTCACGTAAGACAAATCAAACCATGGCTCATTGTTTTCACCCAAACAACACGCGCTTCGCGCGTGACCACTGCTCATGCTTATGACCCTCGCTCTCATGCATGGCTTCAGATAACTAAACACCAACCGTTGATCAACAAAACTCACGAAATCCCCGCCGTTAGATCATCTCATTCAACTCTGCTATACACCTTATCTCCATCGGAGTTTACTTTTTCAATCGACGCGCTTCATCTCGAGTGGCATAAAGCACCTTCACCGCGCGTGTGGCGTACTGATCCAATAGTAGCGCGCGTTGGGAACTGTGTGGTGGTTGCTGGTGGCGCGTGTGAGTTTGAAGATGATCCACTTGCAGTGGAGTTGTACAACATGGAGAGCCGTGACTGGGCCACTTGCCAGTTGATGCCGACAATGTTAACATTGTCGGCATCCACGTGGCTATCAGTTGCGGTTGTCGGAGAAGCAATGCTCGTGACAGAGAGGATCTCCGGTGTAACGTACATGTTTAACACCATCACGATGAAATGGGAAGGACCTTACAATCTACGTCCCAATGAAAGCGTATTTTACACCGTCACCGGAACTTTATCGGAGAAATTGACGGTGGCTGGATTGGTGGGTGAACCGGGAAACGTGAGAGAGGTAAAGCTGTGGGCTGTTAAGGAGGAAATAGGCTCTGGAATGGAAGAAATAGGTTCAATGCCAAAGGAGATGGTGGAGAAGCTGAAAGGTGATTCAGAGTTTGGTTCTATTGAAGCAATTTGGGTTGGGAATTTCGTTTACTTGCGTAACACGTTAGTGTTAGATGAACTTGTTGTATGTGAAGTTGTGAATGGAAGTTTTTGTGAGTGGAGGAGTGTAAAGAATGCGGCGGTGGACGGAGGAACGAGGATGGTGTTTTGCGGTGGTGATGTGAAAATGGAGGATTTGCAGAGAGCGGTGATGTTGGAGAAACATACATTTTGCATGAAACAAATTTGAAACGTAGCTGGTAGTTTATCCATTTTGATTTTTGTTCCCTTTTCTTAATTGAAGCTGTTGCCGTTTGGATTTCAACATGTTCTATAGTTCCTACAATGTATAGAAAAGGAGACTCTCATGAGTCATGAGCATGTTAATCAGTTTAAAGCGGTAAAACATGTTAAAAATGTGGTTATGCTGGTAAATGCAATAAAATACTATTTTCAATTTTTTAAAATGCAGAATACACCGTTTTTAAGGTTAATATTTTCTTTTTGGAGAATGCTAACCATTGCCCTTGGAGCATTGGATAAGGGGATAAAAAAACAAAATATAGTATTGGAAATTGGTGAAAAGTGATAAATTTAACTTTTTAAAAGTCAAAATGTTGTTGAAGTCAATGCAAACATGCTACTTTTGGCTTCCTTAACCATTGCCCTTTGGACAATGGTTAGCAAGACTCTTTCTTTTTTGATAAATTGAAGTTAGTGCCTTCTATGATTGATGGCAACCAATTTATTGGTGGTTGTGTTTGCGGTTAGTTGTAATTGTCGTTAAATGACATAATTACGTTATTTTCCTCATCGTTTTTTTAATTGTTAAAAGTCATTTTTCGCGTAATTAATATTGACGCTAAAATTTACCATTGCCTCAAAACATTTTTTTAAGAAGCAAAAGTAAATTTAATTAAATATAAAACATCTCAAAGCACAATATATGCTATAGGAATGTAAAAAAATAACGGCAAGATCAAAAGACCACAGAGGACAAAAACCCCCGAACATCAAGATAACAGCTAAAAGTCTCCTAGACAAAACCAAAACATTATTATTAAGTTTCCTTGAACTTATAAACGGATGTTAGCGATAAGCGAATGTTGTATCTTATCAGGAGTATTAACTAGTTGAGATCAATTACTTGAGATCATTTATTTGTGGCTATGAAATACTTTTAAGTGCAACGCCTCAACCAATGATCTATGAATTTTCTTATGCTCGATTTTATTTTATTATGAAATACACTACCTCTATTTATAAATACATGTTCCAGTTTGATTTGTGCACTATTCATATAACTTACTTTGCCCATATTTTTTTTACTAATACTTCCTCTGGTCCTATTTAAAAAAACATTTGACTTTTTTGGTTCATTGTATAAATGATGTATTTGGTCATTCTAGACTAGATACATCAATTACTCAATGAATTTAAAAAGTCAAATTTTCTTCTAAAAAGGACCAAAGGGAGTATATAAAGACAAATGTTAGTTTTTTTTTTTAAATACAAATGTTGGTATATAGATGTTTTTCGATCTGTCTCAATGAATATTCTCAAAGAACGTGTAATTAATGTCTTCATTTTAGAAAAGAATATGATTTGGGTTTGTCGGATAGTGTTGGATTGAGCTAGTTTACCTTCTTTTAAAAAAAAGAAATATATGGTTAATTTATATTTAAAGACAAATATTTTTTTTAATGAATGTTTATAGTATTGGACATAATGTAACATCATGTCGGTGGTTACACCCGAAAATATCAGACAAACAAGAGAAGGTTCCTCGAGTGGACAAAGGGAAAAAAAATTGGACACTCGAAGAAGTAGTCCAACAGGCATTGGCTCCTCCAAATCTCTTGAGGCTCTGACACATGATATTCCTCCTCCTCATCATCATCATCATAAGGAGGTACACGCAGATTCAACAGTTAGCCATGGCCCACGGGGCTGACTTTGTAGAACGACATACAGAGAGGGCAAACATTGATGTAGCTGTTACTCATAATGAGCAGTCAGCAGACCATATTGATGCACACATATAAAGTCGTATTTCTCCTTTTGATACATCACATATAGAAAAGTCTCAGACTTCGTTTCACATACCGTTGCACAACGTCACCAATGATATAGTTAGGCACCAGCCACCATTGAATAACACGGTTCTAGAGCAGATTGCAAATGAGCATGTGGTTGAACTGCATCATTCTGTTCTTACTTTGGCTACAAATATTGTTCCAAAATTTCAGAATATTACTGTTAATCCTGATGTAGCCGCGCTTCTTCCGCAATTTCAGAAGGAACTTGATCTTGTTAAAGAATATCTTATTCAGGGTAAAGATGTTGATGTATCCTTTACGCCTCATCTGACGAAGAAGCAGAAGAAAAAAATTAGTATACTTAACTCCAACAACATGTGTTCCAAGGTTGAACCCAAGGGCGATTGAGCAGCATTCTTTTCGGGGGTATCTGTCCTTCAGACTCGCCTTGATGTCTCACCTATCTCTTGGCTTATAAAAAAAAACCGCCACTCATAAAACAATTACATAATCATCATCAGTTATCACTAATGTTTGAAGCCAAGACTTTGTTTGCGAGTTTGGAGGGTAGGGGGGAAGGTTTGGAAAAAAAAGAATGAGAAGATAAAAGAAATAGAGGAAAATGGGATGGGAGGCCTTTGGGGCGTTAACTTTTCTTCATAATAGAAAACTCTTCTCATTTGGGGTAACTCAAAAATTCTATTAAAGGAGGGTTTTGGGGTGGTGGTTTGGACGGTTAATATGAAGTCTTCAAATTTGTTGGGTATTTGCATTGGCTGCATTATTACTAAAACAAATATTCATGTTTGTGATGTTGGATACTATGTTCCAACATGTTTCAGGCATCTCTGTAAGATGTTGGATACAATGTTCCAACATCGTGGCACGGTTCAGTGTGCTTTGTTTCATGCATGTTTGTACGCGCTCGTTATCTTATTAAGGAAACCGCTTTCTCATATCTTGTTGACCAAGCAACGCGCATATCTGTACATAATCAGTTGTATTTTTATTCCCAAAGGAGAAATAATATTTAAGGGAATAATTGGATATGCTTGGAAGTTCCGAAAGATGTTCCTACTTCTTAGGACTTTCCTTATTTGTTACTGATTCGTGTTTTGTAGATCAGCTGGACGATCTACTTTGTTCTGAAGCCCAACAAGGTTTATTAGCCCATATTGCTTCAGTATATAAGGAAGACTTCAAGACCTAATTAGGTATTTAAGCCGTCACTTCTAAACGTCTAGTTTTTATGGTTTTGAGTCTTTGTGTGTCAACTCTTGTATCGTGTTGATGCAAGTTTAGTATTGTTTGTTTATTATGAGCTTTTCTTGTATCTTCTTGATAGATGTTAAGGATTGTGTGTTGAGTTGTAACTCGTTATGCTACACAAAAGCTTTTAAGCAAGATTGTGGTTGTTTGTTTGAAGGTAACTTCAACATTTGTGTGTTTGAATCCGATAATCACAGGGATTGTGATCGATTGTAGGATAGGGAGATGGGATCTCAGATCTACGAGTTCCTAAAAATCTAGACGGGTAGGTCCTAGGTTTTGTGTTGTAAACAAGGAGTTTGCTGTGAACATTAGAATAATGACTACACTAGTGGATTTCCTTCCTGGCTTGGTAGCCCCCAGGGTAGTTGTGTTTGTCACCGAACTAGGTTAACAAACTCACTGTGCCTTTTACTTTCCTGTCTTTCATCTTGCTTTATTTTATTTATTTTTGTTAGCTTAATGTTCTATACATCTTATTCAATATCTATAATCTGTGTTTGGTGTTGGAACATCACATAGAACATTTTAAGACTAACCTGCCAGAATTTCAAAATATAATATATGTTGTAATATTCTTAAGACTAACCAATATATTTTTAATATATTGGTATATTTTTAATATATTGGTTTGATAGATTTATCATTTTCTAAAAAACTACTCTTTTAATTATTTTTTAAAGATTTCTCCATCTTCCATCATATTTTCCACCCCTCAAAGTCTTCCCTTGCTCTCCCCTTCAAATTTCCAAACAAAACCTAAGGATAATATATTGGATGTTGTTAGCCACACTACAAGTAAATACAATAATAATGTGTATGGAGTGAAAGATCAGTGGAATGGTTGTTTTGTAACTTTGTGCATGGATAAAAATGGTGACCAACCATAGATCGTTAGACTCTGAAAAAATGTTATGTTCTTCATATTGAGTTTAATTTATTCTCACAAAATGGTCTTTTAAAAAGAGGGAAGTCTCATTATAAACTCTAAACATATATTATTTTTATTCAATGTGAGATTTGAGTTTCTTCCAATAATCAACAACAATTTGGTGAACATTTGTCACAACATATCAAATGTTTTATAATCAATTGATTTGTATGGTCTTTTCTTGACCTTTCCTATTGAATTAGACCATTTTCCCTTGTGTGTGGAACTAAAATAATTCAAATCAAGACAATATTACACGCTTAGGGGAAGTGTAACATCCATGAGCAGAAGAATTTGTGTTAAATTTCAAAATGGACGAGCTTGGATAAAATTCCAATTAAGAAAACAATAAAGTTAATTTGACTCATGTGGTTAATGAATTCATTAATCATAAATCATTTAGAAAAATTAAATTTGATTCATGAATAAAAAATTATTGATCAAACTTTTTTTATCTTTCTAATAAATGAACTTTTGACTATCATGTCTCTTAACTCTGAAAAAAAACATAACGTTAACGTGAAAAAAACATATCAATCAAATTATCAAGGCTAAAATGCACTTTTGACTCCCCCTATGTTTGCCATGGTAGCAATTTTGACCCCTATTAAAAAAAAAAAACATTTTCCAGCCCCCTTACTTCACCCCCTTTTGCAACTCGTTGTCCCCCACTGATTTTGACCGGGTCAAAGTTCAAGTGACCACTCAATGGACGCCACGTGACAAATTTTTGAATTTAAAATAAAATAAAACGCCACATATTTTTTATTGAAATTAAATAATTAAAATAAATTAAAAAAACACCCAAAATTTAAAAGAAAAAAGCAAAAAACTCAAAAATTAAAAAAAGCAAAGCCACATGTGTATTTTAAAAAATAAAAAAAAATATTAAAAAAAAAGGTAAGGGCAAAGGATGGCACGTGACTAATTCCAGAAACAACATATTCATCATTCAACAACATATTCATCCCCTTGAGTAACATATTCATCCCTTCAACAACATATTCATCATTCTTCCATTAAAAATTACATAAACATAAGACAACTACCTCCTCCACTCTCTTCTCCCAAAAACACAACACAACTAATTCCATAAACACAACACAACCATGTTCTTTTTTCTTTCTTCTTGGAAATAGAAACATAAAGCGCCTCAAATAGAATCAACAATCAACAAATACACAGCGACATTTACAAGTGAAATCGCGACAGCGTCTTATCCTTGGAGAATCTCACTTCTCTAATTGTAACTTCCGACGGAGGTGGCTGAAGCCAATCCTCTTCTTCCGCAACCCTAACCCTAGCTTTCTCTCTCTTTTCAACATCAGAAGAATCCAAATCAAAATCTGAATTCGAACGAGAACGTTTGTGGCTGTTACAAGATCTGTTGGTGATTGTTGTTCTGGTTCATGCTATGGGTTTGAACGGTGGAAACAAGACGAGAAAGGAAATGGGGGAATGTGGGTGTGCTCCTTTTTTGATCAAGATGTTGGATGGGAAAGGTGTAGAGGAGAAAGATGATGGTTGATGTTGGTAGTTGATGTCATGTTTGAATATGAGAGGATGATGAAGAACAATGATTTTGATAGTTGATGATGAATCTGGGAAGAAGAAGATTGGGAAGAATTAAAGAACCACGTTTCCTTCCTTTTCCATTTTATTTTTTATTTATTTTTTTAAATGGTCAAAAACACATTTTATCTTTTATTTTAATTATATAATTTCAATTAAAAAATATGTGACGTTTTTTAATTTTTAATTCAAAAATTAGTCACGTGGCGTCCATTGAGTGACCACTTGGCTTTGATGCGGTCAAAATCAGGGGTAGCACTTCGGTGCCTTTGGGTGCCTTTGTTAATTTTTGTTCCTATCTCTCTCTTAACCATTCATTCTCTCACCTAAATAATTTATTTAAATCATTTATCCAACATTCTCTCTCATAAAAAATGAACTAAAGGAACCAAAGACATCAAAGGTAAAGGCACTGAAGTGTCATCCCAAAATCAGAGGGGGCCTATGAGTTGCAAAAGAGAGTGAAGTTAGGGGGCTGAAAAATAATTTTTTTAATAGGGTGTCAAAATTGTTACGAAGCCAAATATATGGGTCAAAAATGCATTTTAGCCAATTATCAATATGAAAATGAGGTCCACCTTTTTGAAAGAAAAATGAGGCCCCCTGAAAATGAATTCATAGAAACATAAAAAAATAAAAATAAAAAATCCGAATAATGTTTGGTGTTTGTCACTTTTAATAAGGCTCTGAATGTGGGGACATACTTATCCTATATTGGGTAGGAGCCTTATCCTGTTATCCACTTTTTGAATTTTAAATAATTAGTAACAACACTGTCAAAAAAAGAAAGTAAAAACATATAAGCAAGTCTTTGTGTAAACGTAAAAATGATTTTCAAAAATTTAGTTTAAGAGTATAAATCAATATTTTAGTTGTCAACATTTCTTTTAAACAAATAAAGTGCAGATGGTTATTAAAAAAAAATGAACTACAGATGGAAAGCCCTTTGAAACATTCTACATAGATTTAAATGAAAATAAAATGGAATATAAAATATTGAGACGTAAACCTGACCTAGTTTTCAACATTGAAAAAGTTGGATAATTTAGTTCTCAAATTTATTAAAAAAAAGTCTTATTAACTAGTGTAACACTCTTTAACAATTTTAAAATAAGAAATTATTCAATAAAAAGTAAAATTTGTCAATTTTTAATGTATTGATTACCCAAATTTGTATAAAAGTTTACATTTAAAAGCATTAAAGAGTATCTCAAAGACACCTGTTAACATTTCCGATAACAAAATAGTATTCTCTCTGTTTCATATTAAATGATACAGTTGATTATGTCACACATATCAATGCATATATTTTATCTCTAATATCTTTAGTTATCTATTAAAAAATTATGAAAATTTAATATTTTCAAAATATACACCGAGACGAATCCAACAACTTCTTATATGATATTATTTATCCTTGTATATTAATTGAAAAATACAGTCAAAATATGTGAAATCAATAATGCACATCATCAAATAGATCATGTAATATAGGATGAAGGGAATAAATTAGTTTTTTATCATCCGTAATTTAGATTTTTAAGTGCCTATGAGTTTAATCTCTTCACCAAAATATGTTTTCAATAAATTTATTATATTCTTAAATGTCTAAGAATTAATCTATTCACCAAAATATATTTTCAATAAACATTTCAAAATCAATGAAAAAATTACATGTTTATCTTCAATGATATCTTCTTCTTTTTCTTTTTTTTGAAAGAACTAGTTACAAACCCGTGATTCGCACGGGTTGAATAACGTATTTTGTAAAAAATTTGTTCTAAAGAAAAAATAATCAAATTAAAGGAGATAGTTGCATTTTTCTAAAAGATTGTTGTTGATTATAAATGTGAAAATTAAGTAAACATATTACACAAACATTAGAAATGTGCACCTTTTTAAAATATTTATCAAAGCATCAAAAGAGCATATACTACAATCAACATTCGAGATAGTAGTCGGGTCTATCTATTTAGATATACCACTAATTATCTCAAATAGCTAAATTAGGCCCGTGTATATATACATTAGTGACATTGAAGAGATCTATAGACAATCGAATTTTACAGAGTAAAAAATCAGCCACCCCTTAAAAAATAATTGTTACAAAGACTTAATTCCTTTTGAATAGTGTTTGAAGATGCAGCACACAATTTTGTTTTATTCTGATCTTCAGTTACAATACATATTTTTTGAGGGACTTTAGACTACTGAGTAGTATTAAAACTTTAACTTGCATAATTGTGCACGATTATCAGATATGAGATCTGGAACACACATATATAGTTGTGTTTGATCTCTTCCCCATCCATGTTATTTGTGTACTAAAAGAGTTGAAAAAGATTGTTGATCTAGGAGTATGGATTGTGGACGTAGTGCTCCAACATTCTTTTGTTTCAAATATCATAAATTGAGTTGTTTCCTTCTTATTTTTATTAACTCATTTATGGATGTGTAAGAACTATAATTCGAACCTTCATTTTAGTTATAACTCATTGATATAGTGGTGTCCTTCATCTCAAAAAGACAATAATGTGGGAGTATGGACACTTACATTTTTAGAATTTTTCTTCCTTAAAACTCATTGAATATTTTTATGAAGTCTCAGGTTAAAATTCTTTCATAAGGTATGCAAATGAGCAGAACAACTACATATATTTATGGTATTCAACATTTTATAAGCAAAGATAGAAGATTCAGTAGACAAGACATTTTGTTAATAAAAAATTGAAAAAGATACATTCAGATTGCAGGCAAGCAAAGTTATTCACTAGTTAGGTTATGTAGGAGAGCCATCAAAAACAGCTTATACAGGAGAAGTGGCAATGCTCCCAATCCTACTTGAACGCACAACCGGAGTAACTATCTCCTCTCCGCCGCGTCCTTGTAAAAACAATATGATGAAACACATTAGAAACAATTCAACATGTTAACAGTTAACAAAGATAAAATGATGATTCAATTAATAATCAGCAATACTCACCTTTGGAATTTTTCCACACACTGTTAGGCTTTCATAGGATGGTGAACTCAAGGAGTAATAACCTCCCTACAAGTACCCCTATATTTGTTTGTTTTCTATATTTGATCAAACCTATTGAACTCTTGTTGCAAATACTTAATCTATGCTATTCAACATTTCAAGCAATTACGCACCATGGATGAAACTGAAACATATTGGACCAAACCCAAATATCATAAATTAGTAATAATGAATTGCTCTGTATCTATCTAGTACTAATAATCATTATTTCTGGAATGAAATTATTATGGATAATAAATTTAAAGTGCTTTAAGTGGTTTGAGTGTTAGATTGGTTGCAACTATCCTAGTAACATACACTTGCCCACGCGTTACATCTTGAGAAGAATCCCATCACCTTTACTCATTATCTTGATAAGCCATGTAACCTTAGCCGATATTTAACTTTACTATATCTCTGTAATGAAAATTAAACTAGGCAGTCTCATTATTCACAATTTGTCCTACAATGTTCTCTTTATTCCAAATTTCCACTCATAGTAATTAGGAGAATATGATTGCAAAAATAACCAATCCAATCCTCTATCCATTTAGTTATTCAAATTGAAAAATGTGTGTCACCCTCCAATTCTTTATTCATGTGATTTTGCAGCAGAAAAATTTCATGAACAACTTTCTAAGGCACTATTCAGATTTTTCAATTGCGATCTTTTGATTGGATGAGATTTGAACTTGCAATAACAAAATAGATTCAATATTTGCTGAAAGTGATGATATAACAATTGATTTTATTCATCCATTAATTTCTTTTATTGAAACCCGTATAGATTAAAAAGTCTTGGATGGAAGAATTGGATATGATAACTATTGAAAAAGGAAGCTAAGTTATCAAAAGTAGAGACAGAGAGTTGGTACCGAATTGGAAGGAAAAGCAGGAGAACCAGAGCCGAAGCCACATGTTATTGCCCTTTCGGCCAGTTGCAACAATGTCCTGCAAATGAATACATTGCAAAAAGGCACACAAAGAGTTCGCTTAATCACAAGTCTAATAAATGTGAATGTTCAACCATCAAGCTATATAATTCAAGCTAAGTCATATTAATCCTTACCAACTTTGAATCTATTATTTTTTATGGTGTTCGGGGTTCGAACCCCAGACTTAGCATATATTTATGCATTGTTCCTATCAACTGAGCTAAACTCATGAGGACAAAACTTTGAATTTATTATGAATTAACATAATAAATAAATAAAATGTTTAAAATATTTTTTGAAGGCTAAAAATGATAAAAAAAAATAAAAGATTAATTTTTTTATTTATACAAATACTATATTTACTCAATAACGTTTATTTTGTGTATCATGAATACAAATTTGTATCATCATATAAATGACTTATTAAATATTTGAATAGGAGAAACAATTTAAGGAGCCTAAAATAATATCATAAATAATATCAAAATAGTTGGTTTTTTCTACTTCAATTATACTCTATAACAAATTTCGTTATAAGAATACCATATTTTTGGTGTCTTTCAAAAAGATAAGAATTTATATTATATGTTATTATATTTGTTACATTGTTGGTGTAATGGAAACAGATATGTTT
>Ga0315914_1009476_pt1 | contig 12494 bp, 8 predicted proteins | sample MpolenodulesMG_FD_203920 | JGI IMG/M metagenome (GOLD analysis project Ga0315914, IMG submission 203920) | Medicago polymorpha root nodule microbial communities from Los Angeles, California, United States - elongated nodules | ecosystem: Host-associated > Plants > Roots > Nodule | place: USA... | reverse complement strand
TGTAGAAAACCGTTCGAGAATTACACCTTCAATATGGTACTAAGACCACTCTTTTAATACTGAAACCACTTTAATATGGTATTGTTACCACTCTGTTATGGTGCTGAGACCACTCATATATGGTGTTACCACCATTCTAACTTTAATTTCTCCAAAGTATCAATATGGCACTACAACCACTCAAATATGGTGATACCACCATTTGCACTTTTTGATTTCTCCTCAATTGAAATATTGAAAGAATATTTATATACCGTTAAGATCATTCTTAATTCCGATGGGACATTATTATTCCAAAAAGGGACTATGATCTTAATAGTACTCTTTATTTCGAAGAGGGACTTATATTATTGAAGGGACTGCGTTTTAAGACCATTCTTAATTCCGAAGGGACATTAAACCGAAGAGAGACTATGGTCTTAAGAACACTCTTATTTCTGAATGGACAGAAAGGAGTAGAAAAAGGTGAAGGACTTGTCAACACAAGTCGAAGGAGGGAGAAGAGAGGAAAAACACAGGAAGCATCAACTGTGAATTTCGGTGTATGGAATGCACTGTGTGAGCTCTCTATTTATAGAGAGAGTTTGTAACTAATTTGGAGAAACTTAATGATTAAGTAAACTTAAAAATTAAGCAACCAACAAATCAGCTCAAGTAACAAACTAATCAGATAAGTTCAAAAAGAAACAAACTCACTAACGAAGGAAAGATAGGAAATTCAGTTGGATTCTCAATCTTATCATAACAAACATAACCTAAAATTATGGAAACTGATATCCATGAATAAATAATAATAATAATTATTATTTTCATCATTATCAGGTATTTAAAATTAAATACCACTATTTAAACACTACTAATGTGTATGTTCTATTTTATGTGGGACCCCCACACACTATTTTTTCAATTCACACAACATTAGATCAAAGTTTAATAACTTGGTGTTCAATCTTCCAACCTTCCAATTTCTTTCCATCTTCACACCAATGTTCCAACAGAGTATGAAAGAGAGAGAGTTGTCACATAAATTATTTTAAAGTGGTTGTAAGCAAATCATTTTTCCAAATATAAGCGGATTTTTTTTCTACATTCATTGAATAACTATCCACTATCTTAAACGACACTTAAAAGAGTAACATATTGAGTTTGAATTATAACCGGCGAAGGTTAGCCCATTTCATAAGGGGTTCACTCATACCATACAATAACGTGGGGATCAACTTTTATTGTCGATGTAAGGAGCTTGTTAGCAAGTAATCCGTATGTATATATGTCAATCTTCGGTAAGCTTTGAGGAACGTAATGATTCTAACACACTTTTGAAATCCATTTTTTTTGGTAAACCAGAACAACAATGTCCCACACACAAATGTAGAGACTAATCATCATCGAGATAATTTGTACTCAATTAAAAGGTTGACCTCTTCAACTTATTTTTTTTCATACAAATGGTTAAAGATCTCACACATCTACTATTTGTGTCACATCATTTCACATGAACTTTTTATATTCACAGTAAAAATAACAAATATGAGCCCTCCTCTCAAGAACTTTAATAACAAATAGCAGCCATGCACACTCGTACTTGAAAACGTGATAAAAGGAACCGTTTGTTTAAAGCAAATGCTAACATGTTAACTTAATAAAAAAAACTATTGATCTCAAAAGTTATGCATTTAACTTTTATCAATGCAGAATTGTTTACTTTAAATTTTTTAACATGTATCTATAGGACACAAGTTAGCAAAACCATTTGTTTTAATAAACTTTTCTTATTTGCATTTCTTTCGGAAAAGAAAAATGTGGATGGCATGTCTTTATAGTTTTTTTTTTGAAACAATAGTTTGTTTTTCTATTGATAATAAGAGAAACAATACATTATAGAATATGACCAAAAGCACAAGAGCTAGTAGTGAGTTATTTGCACAGAAAAAAAGGACTCCTAGTGAGCCATATTGTCTTCACTAGCTGTGAGCCACGCGTTTTTATCGTGGCCTAACAAAACTAGCACCAAGTTTGAAAAATGCTGTAAATAATTCAAAATACCTCTTAAAAATTCCTCTGTTGTTCTTTTTTTTTGTTGAGGGAATTCCTCTAGTGTCCCATGGATTTGAGAGAGCCTTATTGAGGTTGTGAACTACTAATTTTACTCATTCGTCAACAAAAAAAAACTACTAGTTTTACTTTGGAGATAAAAAATGACACGGTCCAAATTTTTCATGAATGCAAGAAAACAAAAACTAGTATTTCTTTGATCAATGGAAAATTTAGGATCTGAGTACATTTCTGATTTGACATGTAAAGTCAAAGAAGGAAGGTGCTATGATTCTTCCCGAAAACAAAACAAAAGGCAACTCAAACAATTTTTTTCTGTCTCTGGAACCAAATGTTACAAAAGCTACATTCTAATGTAGTAATATGCAAGCAGTTGACTCGCGTACACGTTTCACATTAACCCAATGGAAAAATCAAACAACAAAGGAGTAGAAAATTGTTCCCATTGTGTTTTATTATAATTATAGTAAGTATCATTTATACTATAGGGAGTATATTCAGTTGAATTATTAAATTATCTACTAAACCAGCTCAATTGAGTCGATTTTCTTTTTGGGTTTCAAACTCAATTGAATTTTAAGTATAGCACAACTATGATTTGGTTAATCTAAAATGAGTCGTTAGTAAAGTTGAAAAACCAGTTACTGATTTTATTTTATTTTTGGTCAAGAGTTACTGATATTTAAATCGCCCATAATTTATTATAAATGTGCATATAGTATTGATCATTACTTTTTTTTTCTTCTTCAGAAATGGTCAATCATTATCTGTTTTATCTACGATTAGTATCATACACTTCGCTCTCTAAAATGAGTTCCATAAATAAAAACCTCTAAAATGAATTACTAAGTTTAGATGAACTAGATCCTTAAGATTATACATGCTTATAGTCTTAGAGAGGGGCTAGCCAAAACATCAACTTGGTTCCTTGTCCAGTTATGCACGGAAGATGGCCAGTTTACGCAAAAACAAATGAAGATATATGCCAATACCACTGGCTGAATTGATCCACATCAGCCTTATCATTGCTACCATCATTGCCGAAATTATTCATAGCTAACATGACATCTAAACATTTTATTATGAGGCCTATGTAGCATGGACAAGACAGTGGTTACTAGTTCTACACTAATAAAATGTAGCATGGACAGGACAGTGGAGTACAATTTATGGCTAATGAAAACTTTAGTAAACTCAAATAAAGTCATCTTCATAATAATTTGAGACATTTCTTCAAATATCACATTGTTTAAAGAGAGAGATTCAAATATCATATTATTAAGGCACTAGGAGCTCTCTTCAGTTCAGTAATACACTTTGCAGAAACGGGTCAGATCTGAATGTTGCTTAGAAATGAAAGGCACACATTTTACATTAGCCTCGCACATCAACATTGGTAAATGTTGGGTGACATGACATTCAAACAGCTGCTGCATGCTCTGAGTTTGAAAGGTCATCATGATCACGCATCCGATGCCTGCGGCGATGTCTTCTATGGCCTCGATGATGCGTCCCTGATGGTTTGTTTGGGGTATTAGGATGAAAATTCTCCTCCATTGGAGCACCATAACCAAAAAGACAATCAAGAGGGTCTACCTCTGACAAGACCTCAGAACCAGGATTTATCTGCAACAAAACAAGTGGAAAAAATAACATGCTGAAACCAAAAAACATCATACAAAAGAAATCCCATTGTAATTCATCATTTTAATTACAATTGAGCTTGTAATGGGGGTACAATGATTTTTTATAGCCTAGTTTTTCACACAAGAGATTGTTACAGACACAAACAAGTTGTAAACCCACCGATTATTGAAAATCTTGTCAAGGATATGTCCATCATTCACATTAGTATTACCACTGCAAAAGAAGAGTCTGCTCCAAGATTAAAATTCTAATTCTCTATTTACGTAATTCAATAAATCAAATGAACTCATAATTATTATTTTTTTAAGCCAAACTAGCCCACCAAAATTGGCATTGGGGAGAATCGAACCTTAAACCTTGAGAGGAACTCATAATTCATTAATCGAAGGAAAAAGAAATATTTTCAATGAACAACTTATGCAATTGCCTTTGTGCATAAAAACATTAGTAATTTCTACTTTGTTCTTGTTAAAAAGTAATTTAGTTTTGTACTTTATTTTTATACAATTGGTATCTTTCCAAAGTTTGAAAAGTGAAGGGTTGAACTGAAGTGAATGTTGCCACTTCATTTCTTACTAAACTTAATGGATATGCTGCACTAGAAGTATGTAATGGTCAAACCAAAGCAACATTATAGTTGCGAACTAGTTAGGCCAGTAAGAAGTGTAACGAAAATATTGTCAAAGCGTACACGGACATTGACCAGTCCATTGAATATAATTCGGCTCAGATAAAGTTTACTTATTGTTAGAATACACATTACACTAGAAGGGCATGCACCTTTCTCAGCCCGGCATTTTAAGTTTAGCAGCCCCTTCTCCAAACACGTATGAGATGGCCATGGTGAAAAATGGCCTCAAGGGAAGTTTATATTAGTAACTACTCCCATCTAAAGTATCTACATAATTAATTCAAGAACAAATACTAATTTAAGGGTAAGTATAGGGTAGACTAAGAATACTTACAAAACTTTGCTTGGTCCCACGAGTTGTCCTTTTGCTGTCAGTGATATTTTCAGACTTGCCTTGGGATTTTTCTAAGGAATCAGACGCATAGGAATCATTGTGAGAGTTGCCTTGTGATTTATTATAAGAGTCATTATATGAGTCATGATCCTGTGTCCTGTTTCCATTGATTACATTATCGCTAAAAAAATTACGGTATCGCCATCTTAATTTAGGAGTATTAGACGCTGAATCGTCATATAATCTCTCCGAATAAAAATGCTTAGATATAAGCTTCATTAGCGAAGGATCATGTTGGTACTTCGTCACCAATCTGTCATTCAACAACAATAAAAATGCACAAGTTATTATATGTTATGAAATAAAATCTTATGTAAAACAATATGCAGAAAGTAGGAGAGACCACAGGAAATATGTTCATTTTCTATCTCTTCATCACCCCCACTTTTCTTTTCTAGGCTAGGAATGTAGTCGGTGATAAAGCAAGCTACACAATTTAAAGGATGCACGGACAAAATGTTAGAGGATGCTGGTGTTTGCTTCTACACCCACTTTCACTCCTGCTCTTTGGGTAGGTTAATTAACGTAAGTTATATTCTGAGCTGTGATTTTGGAGAAAGTATTCCTTTTATGACTTACATTATATATATAATAGCCAAGTTGAACTTAGATTTCAAATCCCAAATTATATCTGCCTATCAAGCTGCCAGTGAGGAAACAGCCAAAATGACATTAACCAAATTCCAAAAGGCACAAAACTAAACAAAAGATAGGAATGTAATTGGTTTGTAACAATTAGAATATAACAGTGGATAACTTTAGCACAGAAAACTAAACTTTCCATTACTTTACTTTTTTTTTTTTTGACGAATTTACTTGTTATAACTTCCACTATTATCAAATCCTTATTAGTTATACACTAGATCGCCGACCCGTGCGATGCACGGGTCATATCAACTATAATATATTAAAATAAAATATATCATATTAGAGATTTGAAAAGATTATAAGTTGTATAATACAATTTAATTAACATTAATATAATGAATCTTCATAATTAATAACTGATATGCTATCATATATTAGCCAAATCCAATGTTGTCAAACTCGAGATCCTACCTTGGATTACGAGGGGGTGAAAAAATCGTAACACTGATCATAAGATCCTACTAATCCTACGTAAAATATAAAACTTTACTTATATAATTACATATGTATATATTAAAATAAAATGGACAACTAACCTTAAATTGAAAAAATAATTAAAGAGATACTAAAATTTAAGTAACAATATACATATATATAGGCATTGTCCATGAAAGTTGTTTTACACTAACATCTAATCACATGATCCTAGAATCTAAAACACGATCCTGCAGAGATGTCTGTATCCCCGATCCTGTCAGGGATGCAAAATGGAGACGGGGGGACAGATCATAGGAATTATACAACCCAATGAGTAAATCGTGATTATAACGACGTTGGCTTAATCCCATAGCACTTCTGTTTGAACTAATAACAGCTGCATCTTTAACAAACTGAAACTGTAGATGGGGTCATGTTTTGCAATTCAAATGGATTTAACAACCATGCTATCAGATTTTATATTGGGCCTAATTCATCCTTAACAAACTGCATCTTTAACAAACTGGAAACTGTAGGTGGGGTCAAATTTTGCAATTCAAATGGATTTAACAAGAATGCTATCAGATTTTATATTGGGCCTGACTCATCCCTTACAAAACCGGCTTGTAAGGTGAGGGATGCTCAAGTTTTATAAACACTACACAAGCCATATCTGTTAGCAATGTGGGACTAAATCCACCCCTTCAAAGGCAACACAATGAAGGGGTTGAAGGCTGCAATGAAGGAAACTCAACTCAAATGCCGCAATTAAGCGGCTAGGGGCGGACCACAATGAAGGCAGAATTTCCAACACATGCTGTTCTCAATTCACTTCAAATAAATATCTAGGCATCTACTAACAAAGAATAATTATTTCCTCATTCATAAAACTCATCATTATCACTTCTACTCTACCAAGTGCATCCTAAGGTTTCCTTATCCTACTTGCAACAGGGTGTTAATACTCAATATCACTCCAATCCATTTAATAGGCTAGTTTCTACTTCGATTCACAGAGAAGAAACGATACTTGACATTGATTTGTCACACAAAGGACCATTGTAGTTTTATTTTTGTGGCCACCTATGGTACAGAACACAGTAAGCAGTAAAAAAAGGTCTAGCTGATTGGCTCTGCTTAACTTACGAAGGGGTTGGATCCTCTACATTCATTCCATAGTCTCTACATCTCCATCTACAGTCTCTATATTTCTAATAAATTCTACTTCTCTTTCTCTTTAACTTGCCGGAGAGGAACCATTTCAAATTTGTGAATGAGTATTTGTTATAATACGTACTCAGGAGAATGTCAGAGAAAATGATAGTAATTGGAGCTTATTGCACAAACCAAAAGTGTTCATCAAGTGAATGCAATTGAGATGAGAAGACAAACATATTTGCTAACTCCTTCTGTAATGTACTGCCGTCCAGTGAAAGAATGTGATCTGCAGAAGAATACAAGGATCTACTAAATATCCTCAGTCCACAAAAAGCAGCAGCTCCTGCAAAATGATAAAACAACAAACATGAAGAATGGAATGAGGCCTTGGTAGACGATGTACAGATAAGGAAAATGCATAATTTCTGTCACCTGCTGTAAGGTTTACTTGAAATGCTTTACCAAGTCTCCCAGTTACTGCCGTAAAGGAACAATGATTATCAGCATGGAAGACAAGTCGCAACAAAGGAAAAGAAATCAACTATATGGTGTCAGGAATAATAATAATCTGTTGTGACTAAAGTAGAATAAAAAAATATTACAAAATCTGACTGCTCGTATAGCTCTAGAATAAGAATCTAGAATAAGGAGTAAGACGACGATGACATCATGATGTTAAGGTAATACAGGATAGAAAGAAAGAAGATTCTTTATAGCCAAGACAACTTCACTATAAATCTCAATGTGATTGCATCTACCCCATCCAGAATTGGGAAAGAATGAGTGGAAGATCTTATCCTATTATAATTGGCATTCAAGAGAATCAAACCAACTTAAAGTATTGGTTTTTTTTCTCTTCTTCGTTTTGTATGTGTCCTAAATTCATGCAACTATGATCCAGGATAAATTGCTTGTGACATGAGTGTGTCATTCATATTCATTGTGTTATTGTCATGATGTGCAGCATATATTCTAACATATAATATCAGAATATTTATTTATTTGTTTCTTACAATCGTGATTCCAAAAGATACAAAATGCAATAACCGGCGAAACAACTATTGTGTTGAACTACTAGCCTAGACCAGTTACCAGTTAGATTTACTTAAACTACGATACATTAAAGATAGCATGTTCCAAAATCAAGAAATTGTATGCACCATGGAAATAAGATTAATTGTAAAAGAGCATTAAAGAAACCAAAGTGACAAACCTGTCCATGCAGCAGCACCCGAAACAAGTGAAAAAACAGTGAAATTCTTTATAGCATTAGTTTTGCAGGACTGAAGAATGTTTGCCTCATCAGGTGTCAATTTCGCCTAGAAAATAAAGAGGCAGAACTTTAACACAGAGTAGTTTTTTTAAAAAAGAATTATGAAGGCAAATAAGCTCTGTTTGGATAAACAGTTTATGTATAATCTTTTTCTATGGCAGCAAATAGAATAAAGTTAAATTGTTTTCCTACAAAATATAAACTGTTTTCATAGGCGATCTTGAATAACTTATGAAAATAAGCTGAAAATAGATTATGAACAATGTCATAAGTTCTCAAATAAGTCGATCCAGACCCGACCCGTAATCAAATTCATAAGAAAGTGATTCAATTCAACAAAAGTGAAAGTATTTATGTCGAAATTGCATGAAATTGAGAAATTAGAATCGAAAGGGGAATCAATTTTTGTATTAATTAAATTTATAGATAAATGATGATGATTTCCGTACCCTTTTGGAAATGAGAAGTTGTTCAAGATCGAACAATGCTTCGCCCATTACGTTCCTTCCCTTTGCTGCCTGCCTGCCTGCTCTTAGGTGATTTTCTCAGATTTATTCAAACATTATTTTTAAATTTTATTCATTTTCTAACAACAAATTGTTCGATGTTTGCCATTTTATATTACTAATTTACCCTTTTTTTGAGAAAGGCTAACATGTGGGGGTGGGAAAAACAAATTACGAACAAAAGACATGATGAAGGCCCAATATACATGGTTCCGGTCCATTCCATACATTTCTTTTGATTTTAGGTCTTTCAGTTCATCTCTATAAATACACAAGCGCCGCAAGCTCTGAATGCAATTCATATCAATCATTTTCTTTTTTTCTCGTTTATCCTTACTTAGTTACTATTAGTTATAATCCTTTGATTTTTGTTCATATCAATCATGTGATGAGAAGAAAAAAAATAACTGCAACAATATGATTGGATTTATTTCCATGATTCCTATTATTTAACTTTCTCTGATGGTTAACTTTTGATTTTTCATCTGTTTTTTTTAGCAGCAAAACTGGTTTTTTGAACTGAAATGAAAGAGATATGACGAGCTTTACATTGGTCCGTGTTTCTGAATCACCGTGACCGACAAATCTTACCAATTTCTGATCTCTATTGCTAAAATAATTCATTTCTTGTTTTTATGTTATAGTTATATTAATCTTTTTGTTTGCTTAGATTGATGTGCAAAAATTTCAGTAATAACAAGACTAAGGTACAAAAATTAATAGTTAAGACATTAATTAGCTGTAATATACATCGAAGAAATTGGGTAACATAGGCATATTAGTTATTGAGATAATATTTGTTTGTTTGCTTACTGACAATTGTTTTTGTAATTGACGAGAAATCACACACGATAATAGCTTATGTTGACGTTATTTCAAATAATATTTATATTGGAAATCCTTGGACAAGGAGTGTCTTGGTCCCTCGGTCAAGTGTGACTTCAGCCGGCTATGCGTATAATTTCGCTAATGAAAGTTTGTCAATAACCAAAGAATTTAGGAGAAATTTAAAAGATTATTATTGATATTAAGTGTTAACTCCTGGGTCTTAAGATAAATCACGAGAATTTTTGTGCACGCATATATGATATTTATGCATATATCAGCAACATGAATATACATATATTCACAATGTGTATACACAATAAGAGTTATCTTTTGGTTAATCATTATCATCTCTTCTATTTGGGGTATTTGGTTTCTTGTCAATTATTAAAACAAATTTGTTGAAGTTGATCATTCTATTAGTGTAACTTGCCACTTCTTTCTTTTAAGTAATTTGACTGTCACACTGAATTTCTCAAAGGTAATGTCTAAACGAATTTGATAAACTTTTGAGGTAAACTATTGAGTGAGAGTGCATGTGGTATGAATTTGAAATATCCAATGGTTGGGTGCCTGCTCTAGATAATAGGGTGTTTTGTTTATGTAATTTGAAATAAGAAGTAGAGTTTAGGGTGTTTTGTTTATGTAATTTGAAATAAGAGTAGAGTTAATAGTGTTTTACCTCCTATAGATCATTTTCAAGTTTACCCTCTCTAAAATTAGGGGGTATTCTAGAAAAAAATAATTTTGCAAGAACGAAAAACAAAATAAATTTTTTACAGGGGGCAAACCCGAAAATGACTTATATTACAAGGAGTAAAGCACTATTAACCATAAGAGTATTTAAACACCTGAATGAGAATTTGTAAATATAAGAAGTTAGAAATTGAAGATATTATCGGGTTACCATCGAAGATAGAAGTCACTATTCTCTGCAGCACCGCCTCCAGGATAAAACAACACAGCCTCGCCTCCAGGATAAACAACACAATTCACCTGTTCGATTACGTATTGCACTGTAAGTAATTGTTTTAGAAATAACACCCTCGAATATGGTTTAATCAATCGTTCGATTAAACCACTCAATACAGTACGTAGACCGCTCTCGAAACCGACGGTACATAAAAGACTAGAAGAAGAAGAAGAAGGACCCGTCAACACAAGTTGAAAAGGGGAGAAGAGAGGAAAAGCACAAGAAGAAGCAAAACGCGTTTTGTTTTTGTTGGATGTATATGAAACCTTCCGGATGTTTTGGATCGGATTGGATCGTAACAAATTTATTTGTTACATATGAAACACTTTCGCATAATGATTAAATGAATACAAAAATTAATTTAACTAATTTAACATTTTCAAGTGACAAAAAATTATTCTTTTTTTTTTTTAACCGGGGCGTTGTCGTCGCACGTGAAATATATATAATTTATATAATTTCTAAGCGCTCACCCGTTCGCATAAGTGGGTACCCCAAGCACACACCCCTGTAGGCCATCCCCCACTTATATAAACACTTACTAGATAATATGGTTCTTCAATGTGGGATATTTTTAAGTCATACCCACACTAGCTCTTTCTAAGATGTTTATTTCTTATCCAATTTTATCACTATGTTGCTAGTGTTCCAACAGATAATGATTTATCTTGCATTGTCTTGTTTACATAGCAAAACAAAGAAAACTTGATCCAACTTGATCCTACAGAATCAGACAACTATCGTTTGCTTTAAGTGCATTTACATTTTACATGTGAAAACTAGTTAATTGAATGAAAATTCTCAATAATATTCTGATTCTTCTTCTTCCCTTGATGTGATTCTTTCCCTCAAAAATTTCCCGCATGCCGCAGGAATATTTTCAATGGAATCTTATGTTTTGAGCTTTGGTTTTATTGGAAATCCTTTATGGAAAAAGGAATGGTGGATTCTTTCTTATAGAACAAAGGAAAAGTCTTCCATTTTCTGTGAGTTTCCTTGATCACGTCTCTCAGCAACTAATAGGAAACTCAATGTCTTTAACCAACCAACTACCCTAAAAGTTATGATGATATATAAATGGATTTTTACATTTTTCTAACAATGTTTCAAATCAAGTGTATCAATATTCATATTATGCAGACTTGGTCACTTGGAAACTTTGGTGCGAAGGAAAAAGTTTAGAATTAACTGATCTACAGAATCATACTATGTGAGCTTATTAATTGGTTTATTGTGTATATAATAAGATGCTACAGATTGACCAACCTTGTCCATTGCCGTTCTCATGCTAGGGAGTGCCACATTGCCCCTTCCAAAACTCAATAAACCAGCATTTTCAGTTGGAAGAACGTCCAACCAGAAGATTACAGGGATGATTAATTATGTTGATGAAGTACACCCATGAGTATTGTTTGGAGTTCATCAACTGATGCTTATGATTTAACATTCTAATGTTGTAATGTAGTAATGTGAGGAAATGCAAGCAGTAGTCGGCTTCGTACACAGCTCTTGTTTCTCATCAGTAACACAATGGGAAAAATCAATCAAGGAAATGAAAGATTGTTCCCTTTGTGTTTGATTATAAAGGGAGCATTTACAATTTGAATTATTAAATTATCCACTAAATAAACTCAATTGAGTTTGTTTATATAAATGAAAAATGATTATAACATAATAATTCTGTAGCATAGCTAAATACTATGAGGGAATCATCAACTTCGTCCCTGAATTTTCACGGGTCGGTCAACTTCGTCCCTCAATTATGCGAAATATCAATTTAATCTCTGAATTTGTTGAATGTCAATCAAGTTAGTCCTTCTGTTCAAACGGAGCGTTAACGGGGCTGACGTGGCCGTTAACCTCTCACATGTCAGACGCCACGTAGGCAGGGACTAATTTGGCCGATAATAACAAACATTTCGAAGGACTAAATTGATTGATTTGCAGAAAATGTTTTGGCTTTCTTC
>Ga0315914_1009472_pt1 | contig 12496 bp, 5 predicted proteins | sample MpolenodulesMG_FD_203920 | JGI IMG/M metagenome (GOLD analysis project Ga0315914, IMG submission 203920) | Medicago polymorpha root nodule microbial communities from Los Angeles, California, United States - elongated nodules | ecosystem: Host-associated > Plants > Roots > Nodule | place: USA... | reverse complement strand
TCTCATGTATATGAACCTAAGAAGGTACCATAAAATTGAATTTGGTAAAAATAGGTGATAGGTTTTCTAATATCTCATCTCCATTAATTTATAGACAAATTGATTTTATTATGTGAAACACTCACTTTTGTGTTTTTCTTCATTTTTGTAGTGTGGAGTGGAGATTCATTCTGCTTCTGAGATGCAAGCAAGTAGATGATATAGATTTGTTTTTTGTGTGTGTGTATTTTGCATCTTTATACTCTTAATTATTTTCGTCAAGATCCTGATTGCACGTTCTATCATTTATGATTTTCTATTTTATTGTTTCTCTTCTTATTTTTCACAACTTCTTAGACTATGCGTAAATTGAAAACTAAATATGTAATTGTTTTTTTTATTTGAAAACCATGTTATCTATGTCTGATGTTAATAACGGCCATCTGGTATCTGGTCTATTATCACGTTTGAATTTTTATGTAAATGATAGTCGGAAAAGTAATCAAATACTCCCTCCGTCCCAAATCATAAGCAAAAAAAAAATCACACTTATTAAGAAAACTAAAACATAAGAATTTGGAGTATAACTTTTTGTGTGGTTTTTTGAAAAAAGTTTTATAGGAAGATGTAAAAACAATTTCTATTGGCTATTGAATGTAATTTGCATTTAATTTTATGAGAATAAACAAAAGTTTTTCTTGGAAAAATAGATTATTTAAATAGGATAAAAGTTTGTCTCTTTTGCTTATATTTTGGGATAAAGAAAATGAGTTTTTTTTGCTTATATTATGGGACGGAGGGAGTAATAGTTTAGAATTTTTAATGTTATTTTTTGTGTGTGTAGACCTTCAAATATGTAGATGACAAGAGAAGTATTTTGTAATGTTAGATAGTTTGTCTTAAATCTATAATCAATACTTTATATTGTTGTATTGTGAACAAATTGAATACCTAATGTGACCATTATGCGATTAGTTTATCGTATTTTCCATTACATGAACTATGATATACATTGATTAAACTGTAACAAATTGACCTAATCATATCAACATAGTATATAATGTATAACTTATTTGCGCCTGTTTTATCTGGTAAGACCCGTGCGGAGCACGGGTCGGTGGTCTAGTTTTTAACTAATGCTAGCAAACATGCAAACCCTAATTTCATAACCCTAAACCAAAAAAATGGCTCCAAAAATTTGAAATTTGAATCTCAAATTTCCATCATGAGCTAATGCATTGGAAAACTATGTCAATTACTATGCACACTCAACGAGCCTCTTTTTCTTCCAAACCATCACTATTTTTTCATTTCAAAGGGAAAAAAAATCTCGGCTTCTCTTTCTTTTTCCCACAAATCCTCCTCATTTAAGAAAACAAAAATCAATCTATATCTTCTCTCTGTTCATCTTCTCTCTCATTTTCTCACCATTCTTCAGTTGTAACCCTCTGCCACAAGTTTTTTAGGGGTAAGGAAAAATCATAGGAAGGAGATATTGAAGGTTTTGTTGTACTGGTTGTGTGAAGTCGACGAGAGCTACGCCGGCGTTTTTGAGTGTGACACGCGCTTACCATTACAAATCGAGGGTTTTGAAATTAACTCATCATTTTTGGACTTCTGCTTCAATTTCGATTTGTCTTCTAATCAGATAATTACATTTTTTTTCCTGATTTTGTAAATATTGCACAAATCATTCTCCAAATTTGTTGATATAATTTATATTTTATTGTAATCTCACAAAGCAAATGGAATAATCATATGTACCTTCTTTAGAATAGAAGCTTTATGCTATTTTGGGCAACAATCAATCAACCTGAACCTCTTAATTTGTGCACACATAACTTTTATTTTATTTTTGTTTCCTTTTGTGTTGTTTGTTCATGTTTGAGCTAAAGTTTCTTTTCTTCTTTCATTTGCCAGTAAATAGTTTTCATTTGAATGAGTTTAGTTTCGAGTAACTCTAAGGGATGCATTAAGTGGTATTTGGATTTATTCTATTGTGCATTATCTATTTGCACTCTTTTTGCAGCTAAACAGTAAAATGTGGAAAATACCATATTTCTTTTGGTGTCCTTCTTGATGCATTTTCCAGCAACTGCAGTTTTAGTGATATCGAACATTGTGCCGCGATGTTTTGAAAGGCAGATCTACACAAAGAACAAAAAAATATACAAAACAAAAGAAGATAGATGAAGTAGAGGGAGAATGAGAAAGTAGAGGATCTTAAGGGAAATGAAAACAACACATAGGGAGAGGAGACCAAAATGAAAGTGACTATATTGTTTTGTCACCAACACAAGTGTATTAAAAAAAAACTGAGGTGTGAGAGATACGATAATGAAAGATAATGATGTAAGGGGTTTGATTGAGGTTCTATGAATTTATAGAAATGCTTAAGTGCAAGATTCAATCTCCATACTAATTGAACAAATAATTATATCATTTTATATGCTTTGTAACGCCAATTTGCTTAACCATGAGTCATGTTTGTAGTTAGTGTTAGTGTATGGTGTTTACTTTTGCAAAGGACCTGGGTTGTTTGGTTCCCAATCAATTTGGTTCTAATTAAGTGTATTTTTTAAAATTGGTTGTAACAGGATGCTCTTATTCTTATCAATTATTCACCTAAAAGACTACAATGAAATTTACTTATGGTGTCAACTTGGACTGTGTCAACTTGGTCCCTTCCGTTAACACTAAATCAGCATTTTAATCAAATTTTCACTTATGGTGGCAATTGCAAGGATGATTATGACATTACACATCATTTTAAAATATAATAATATGGAGGACTCTTTTGCAAACGGAATTCATGTGTTACTTTTACAATTGATCTTTTACAATGTTGCTCACCTGATCTTTTCCAACCGGTTTTCTCTCATGGTCAGTTATATGTTGTTGCAATCTCAAGAGTTACGTCGAGAGATGGTATAAATTTTTTGTTGATTGATGAAAATGATGATGGCATCAATACGACGTCAAATATAGCGTACAAAGAGGTTTTCTAAACGTGTAAAAATCCAATATAAAGTGACCATATAATATTTGACACTCATATGTACTTATTATTCAATATTTTTATGTTAAAGATTATTGCTTCACATACGATCTATCTAGTAGAGAGAAATCCAAATAAGGTTACAAAAATAAATAAGGGAAATGGCTCACACATGACACACTTATATCTCAACACAGGCAGGATTCCCGCCCGATTCGACGCCTAACGCTACATTTATGAGCTTCTCTCATTTTATTCGTACTTCCATGTTGTTAAAACGTATATTATGAATTTTCTAAGTGGTTTAAAAAACAAGTAGTACAATATAAGTTTTCTTCAAAGATGTAATTTTCTATTGGGAGGAGAAGTAAACGTGGAATCTAATTAATTGTCACGCGTAAATTCTTCTAGTATGATAATCATAATATATAATATATCCATCCCTCTTAAAAAAACATAGAATAATCCAAAATTGTTGTTGATCTTTTGGCTCGTTAATCAATCTTAGTGTTTATTAGTTAGTAGAGATCCAATCTAACAGTGTTCTTGTTTTTCTGCTTTAATTCTGCCCAAGAGGAGCACAACACTCTTTCTTTCCCGTATAAAAGGAGCACAAAACTTGCCCATAAATGCTCATAAATTCATTGGTTGCTAATTATTATTATTATTATTATTACTTCTATTCTTATTATTAATTATTTTTTCCTATGTAACGAAATGACAAATACCACATGAAACTCACACATTCAACTGCTAGGTCTCGGATTTGAAGTCAATTGAATGTGTTCAACTAACGTAACAATATCGACATTGTCAGTTGAAATAACTTTTATGAATGGTTGTTAATTATAATTTTTTCGTTCATTTTTAGTTATTTTTTGTAGATAGACGTAATGACAATAGTCAATGGAAATTCACACACACAAGTGAAGGAGATAGGTTCGAACTCTGGTTACGACATCTGATCTAACAATTTCGACATTTTTGTCAGACAAACTAGAACTTGTGAAAGTTTTAAGATCATTTAATCACACTAGTTTTTTTTCTTTCCGAAAACTAATAAATTATATTATTTTGATTATCTTTGCTTATATAAAAAAACTACTTTTGATTAAAATTTGATGGCAATTTTTCATAATATCAAAAAAGAGTAATGCCACAGTAACATTGACTTAAAACTTTGAGGGTAATAGATAGCAAAAAAAAAAAGGCATGGGGGATCACAAGAAAATTTAAGCATGCATCACTATCTAATTGGGTGACAAAAATACATAGTAAATGACATGTCTAATTAAGAAGTGATGTGTACCTTGGTAAGTTGCAGCCATTGGGCTGCCATCTATACTTGAGATAGAGCTTATCAGGACGACCAGCACACTTGAATCCATTCTCCAAAAATGGACATTCTGAGCTTTCATAAAGAGGGTATGAATCATCAAATACCCACTTACCATAAAATAAATCACAACCTCTATTTGCAATTGAATTCTCGTGAAAACTATCACTCCCATGTATTTGAATGAAAAGAGACAATAGCAATGCACCAAATATGGTAAAAGTCCCCATAAGATTGAAAAATGAAAACATTCAAAGGTGGCAGAAATGGTTGATATATATTGAGCAACAATATAAAAAATGATATAAATGGTTTTGATTCAAGGGGAGAATGCAAGTTAGGATCACGAAAGAGAGAAGCAAAAGGATGAAATGTGGGAGATTGCACTTGAAATGAAATGGGATAATATAATATAAAACATAAGAGTCACAAATAAGCGTCCTACATATGGACTATGGATGGAGGTTATACATATGGTCCTAGCAGTGCTATATTGAATGGTTAGAAAATGAGTAGGGGAAGGAAAAAATATGTCAAATTAACTTTTAACTTTTTGTAATGTTTTGATGATGAATGTAGCAACTGTTTAATGAAGATGTAACTATGTTGATGAGTTATTATTTTTTATTGTTATTAGATCGTTTACCTGTGTGAAGCCCGGATATAATGTACTATATATTTAAATAAATTAATAATTTATTATTTAGTCAAATAGCCTAGTGTCTAGAGTTCACACAATTAAATTGGTGAAAAGTGGAGTGTCTGGGGGGTTCGAACCTCAACCCCTGCATATAATATGCAATATCTCTACCAACCGAATTAAATTTACGGGCATAATAAATTAATAAATTAGTAGACATAAATTAACCAAGTAAGTAAGCCTTTCGGCACAAAAATTTTATGAACCATATAAAAGGATAAAACTTTAAAAAAAAGAAAAAGACAAAACTAACGATTTATAATGGAATAGAAGTGAAACAAATGATTTATAATGGAATAAGAATTCTTCCAAATACACATGTCATAAGTATCTAAAAACTTCACTATAAATTATATTTGAATTTACATTAAAATCTTCACTACCGACATCTATTAGCAATATTTTCAATTCATACAATTGTCCATGCGAGAAAACTAATGTTGAACAATATATTTTCACATGCCCGGGTATCGTGTGTTGGCTGCTAGATATGGTGAGGTGGACGAGAGATTGGAGGATGGAGGTCGGAATGGTTCTAATTGGTGGAAGGAGGTTGTGAAGATTAGGGATGGATTGGGATAGGTAGTGGTGGCGACGGTTGGTTTGAGGGGTGTGTGGTGAGTTGTGTGGGTGATGGGGAGGATACACTATTTTGGCACGATAGGTGGTGTGGTGATGCTCCCTTACGGGTTCGCTTTAGCAGGTTATTTGATTTAGCATTAAATAAATCAATAACTGTTAAGGATATGTTTTTACTCGGTTGGGGGGAAGGGGATGATGCTTGGAGGTGGCGTAGGAGGTTGTGGGAGTGGGAGGAAGAGTTATTAGAGGAGTGTAGGTTATTACGTGTTGATGTTTCTTTGCAGCCTTTTACCTATGATGTGTGGCAATGGTTACCGAATCCTTCCGGAGGTTATTCGATTTGCGGTGTGTATGTCATGTTCACGACTCATGATACTCCGCAGGATAGACAGGATGTTGACTTGATTTGGCACAAACAGGTTCCGCTTAAGGTGTCTATTTTTGCTTGGCGGCTGCTTCGTGATCGCCTGCCTACTAAATCTAATTTGGTGACTTGTGGTGTGATTGATTCAGAGGCGTCTCTGTGTGTCTGGTTGTGGTCTTTTGGAGGATGCTCGACATTTGTTTCTAGCGTGTAGTTGGTTTGGGTCGATATGATCTCTTTTGCGATTGTGGTTTGGTTTTGATGGTGTAGATCATTATGTTATTTCAGATCACTTTACTCAATTTACTTATTGCACAGGTGGTTTGAAATCATGCAGATCTTTTCTTCAGCTTGTTTGGCTCCTTACTGTTTGGCTTTTATGGAATAAGAAAAATAATAGATTATTCAAACAGAAGGAATGTTCAATAGGTCAGCTACTAGACAAAGTAAAATATTATTCTTTGTGGTGGTTGAAAGACAATAAGGTTGACTTTGTTTTTGGTGAACAATTGTGGTGGTCGAGTCCATTGTCGTGTTTAGACATTGGCTAGACTCTTGTTGTATTCTGTGTGAACTGCTGGTTTTTAGCAGTCTTTTTGGTACACCATATGCTGAGAAGATTGTTTAACCAGTGTTAATATAATCTATTTTTGCATGTTAAAAAAAAAAGAATATGTTAGTTTGCTTAAAACTCAAAAACACCATCTTCGAAAAACTTTATCATGTTGTTTGATAATTACGTTATTAATTTCGTCATTATGGATTGGTTGAAGCTTTGCAGATTGTTGATCCAAATGTTGAAGATAGGTTGTGTGTTAAATAAACATCTAGATGGCACTCAGTTTTTCGAACGAAAGCCCTCTCTATCATTAAATAAATAAGGGTCATGTTAACTAGCCTCCGGGACACTAGTTAAGAAAGTAAAAAATAGAAATTTTTATTTGAAAACCATAAAATTTTGACTTTAAAAAGTTGAAAATACCACTTTTTAACAATTTTCAGTATAAACTTTCTATATTAGTCTCCTTAACTAGCCCCAAAAACACTAGTTAACATTGTCCAATAAATAAACATCGAGATGGTGTGGTGCAATTGCTTTTTTATATTTTTTTTTTTTTTTTTTCAGTTTCAGTGGGATGCAGCATGCATCTAGAGGCATGTGCTTTCACAAGGGAGGGGTAGCCGTGACTCCCCAATTATTTAAATTTTTAAGTAAGTAGGTATATATTTATATTTAACTGTCCTTAATAATATGTATTTAGCTACCTTAAATTTTATTTTAAGTGGAATAATTTTTTTTATCCTTATTTAGTTTTCGGTCGAACTTTGAATTATTTGATCCCGTCGTATAGAAACTTTGAATTACGTTAATTATATTTGTAGGTTGGCGAGACTTTCTATTCTTATGATTTCATTAAGCAAGAAAGAATTCATTTGAGGTTGCAATTAAGTCATTACATTGCTGATATACCCTAGTATTTAAAAATATAGCTACACTCTCGGTGCAAAAAATTACCAGTAGTATAATTAGGGAAGTTAAAACGTTATCATTTAATTGATAGATTGATTCATTTTGCTTTGACACGCCTGGTCTCCGTAAAAACAACAAAGAGAACTTTCTCATCAATGAAAAATCTCATGACAAAATAAAGAAACAAAATGAGTGATGATTTTCTTGCAAATAGGTTGGTTATTTACATTGAAAAGGACATTGCAAGTCAGTTTAACTCAGATGTAATTATGGATGAATTTGAGTTTTTGAAGGGTCGTCAAGTTCAATTTTCACAAATAGCTACTATATTAGTTTTTATTTCTTTTGTTGTAGTTTTTTTTGTGCAATCCACTATTCTACTGTGGTTTTTTTTTATACAATATGTCATTGCCGCATTTTTGGTATAATCTGTTCTTGTTGAATCAAGTGTATATTTTATGAAGAACATTTTATATAAGTAATATTTATTGTGAGTTTTTTTTTTCATGCCTCGATAGATTAGTTTAAAATAAAATTCTTTATATGACCACCTCATGAAAATATTGCTAGCTTCTCTCGTTGCATGCATCAATCATTTGGTGATTTTATTAGGCAATTGTTTGTTTCTATTGTATTCCTCATCTCATGTATGGCCACTAACAAAGTGATAGACCTGCTCAAAGCTGAACGTAACAAATTTTTCTCTAGATTTTCTCATTCTGGCTCCTAATTTCCATTTTAATATTGACTAATACTTCTTTCTTTGAAATATAAATCTCTCTCTCTCTCTCACTATTACAACATTTTCCTACTTTTCCTCATGCTTGACTTTTTGGTTCTCATAATTTCTATAATACTTAGCTACCCCTTTATGCATAAAAGTCAACTTTAATTGTATGATTTGAAAAGGTCAACTTTATGAGAAACAATGCTTAACATATCGATGACAAATTAATTCAAATTATATGTGAATCTTACTTTTATTTATTCAAATCTATGTATAAGTATAATTTATTTTAGATTATATTATCAATTAAACATAAGGACACGAAGTATGACAATAATTTTTTTGAATATACATAAATTAAGGGACAAATTTGTGCAGTTTTTCAATTCCTTCTGCTTCTTCTCTTTTTTAATTGTGGAACTATTATCAATATTCACAACTTTAAATAGTAAAAGAAAGGCATTTGGATAAAGGTTTTCGTGGTTTGTTTATGCAACGTGTTTGTAGCCATTTAGTATAAAGATTTATTCCATTTAGTGTTTTTATTTTTTATGTTTCTTTCTAATCTATCTTTGATGCTGAGTATGAATCCAACTTTTAATCTTGATGAATTGGAATTCCCACCTGTAAATTTTATCTTACTATATTCTTTCTTCTTCCTTTAATAATTTTTATATGTAACTAAACGTTAATCTTACATTTCATAAATTGTAGCAAGAGTTGTCTGCCACCGTGGAATTTGATCATGAACAAATTATTATAAAAATCAATCTATGTAAGTGAATTGTGTGTGCTGAAGCAAGTGACAAAAGCTGAATGAGGAAATTAGTTTTGAACAACTTTCGCCTATCAAGTTGGTTCAACATATCAAAACTGAAGGAAACTAACACCATACATGTGTTTGATTGCTTTTTTTACCATATGTTGTAACAAACAAAACTTCCTAGATAATTTACCGGAAAGTAACTATATTGAATGAAACCGTAACTACGTTTTTTTTTACCGGGAAGATTTAACTATGTTGATGAGTTTTTATTTTTATTTTGTTTTTTATATTTATTTATTTATAGAATATGTTGATGAATGATTGGGCGATGATATTGGGGGTTAAAGAAAGTTATTTGCCAAGTGAGTTAGAAAAGCTTTGATTTGAGGTAAACATTCACGACTCAATCACTCAATATAACAGTGTAAGAATTAAAACATGGCACGTAAATGCATGCAATATAATGGTTATAATTATTATTAGTGCATAAGCAATAAATGTTTCACTAGCTAGTATACCTAATAGACCTTTGCATGATGCAGAATGTTTCCTAAAACCATGAATTGCAATATGCTCCTAATAAAAAAGTTGATTTGAAAGTAAAAAAAGGTTCTAATGAGTTGTATATAGAAAGGATGGTGAGTGATCGAGATGAACAAACTACCATTGGTCTTCAATTTGAGTATTATTTAAAGGAGATGTATGAGTTATGTATAAGTAAAAAACTCTTGAGTTTAAATATTTGATAATTTATCGATTCGTGAATGATGTGTATGTCAAAAGAGATAGACCTATCACCTATGCATATTCTTAGTTAATATATTTAAGTCCTTAAAATTTGTGCTAAGTGGGTATGATTTCTTAGTAAACTACTCTTGGTATTAGTTTACTAGCAATTAGAAGCAGTGGAAGGAATCAGACTCTCACAACCTATAATCAAAGTTTAAATTTTAATTAAAAGAGATGTTAACATTTAATGTCCGATATAGTCTCAAATAAATTACCTCCATTGAACGAGACTTTGAGAAAAACCACATAAAACAATTGTTTTATTTGTGAATAAGATCACCTTAAGCGAGAGAAGGAGCCAACGAAAAACCACAAAAAATTGATTTATTTGTGTAAATGATAACATTATATCTGATATGAAATTGTACAACATAGAAAAATAGAGAGAAAAGGATAAAGGGAGAACAAGAGAGTATATTGTATTGCTTCACAAGTGTGTTCTTTACATTGAGATATAAGTTCTATTTATAAGACACAAATGTGGTAAGTTACAAGTACATGAAGAGCCATAAGACTAAGTCTCATTAACAATGAATATAGGCATTTACTCTTAGGAGTTAAGGAACATAGAAAGCCTTGTGGAATATGGACATCCACATTATATTAATATTATTCATAGCACTCCCCCTTGGATGTCCATGAAGGATATGCCTCGTTAAAACCTTACTAGATAAAAACCCAATGGAAAAAAATTCTAGTGAAGGAAAAAGAGTACAACATCCTTTTGTGTGATAATCTGCCTCGTTAAAAACCTTACCAGGAAAACCCAATGGGATAAAACCTTGGTTAAGGAAAAAAGAGCGCAGAACACATTTGTGTCTCCCCCTCATAAAGACAATTATATATGAGACGAAAAAGGTCAAAAAAATCATTTATGCTAGTTACCCAAAATCTTTATTTGACGGTGACTATATAGAAAGATTTGGTATATCTCCATGCTCTTCTCCAAATTAGCATTGTTTGAGATATTATCTTCATGATGAGTTGTTGAAAGAGCCTTCTTATAGAATAAGAAAAATCCAAGTTTCTTGTATGTGTAACTTCATAATCCTTAATAATAGAACATCCTCCACTTCCCTGATGCAGTGTTAGCATTTCTAAATGATCGAATGATATTGTTGTTTCTCTAAGATACAAATTGTAAGTTTGACTTTACTCCAATATCTGTGTTTACTAATATTCACAAAAATAAAATATCACGGTATATATAGTTAGCAAAATACATTAGTGTCCTCATCTAAGCTAAGATATGATACCTCAAGACCAACTCAATTGTTCATCATTTCTCGAGGATATGATATTTACTCACATCAAATGACATCGTAATCATTCTCGTACATAATCAACTAGATTTTTCCAATAAACTAACTATATAAGTTTTTATGCACAAAATCTAATTTAAATAATAATTTGCAATTTCAAGCAAATATTTTGCATCCAACATATTTCATTTCAAACTTCTCTATAATCAATATATTTTACAATATCTTCAAGAGTTCTAATAATATTTATATCATCGTTATAAAATTGATTACGACAAATTCATTTCTAAATCTTTAAAATTGACATATGATATCATTTCTTCATTATCTCATGAAAATGAACTCCTCTGAAGAATTTCATATACCCATTACTATCACGTGAGTCATACAAATATATTACAACACATTTTTCATATAAAATGAGTCTTTCATGTGCTACTAAACTTAATTAAGTAAGAAAAAGTTCAGGAATTCACTTCAAGTGTATATGTCTGTCTCTTAACAATAAAATGTAGACATTTACCATTCACTTCCGGTGAATATATCAAACTTTATATGTACGTATTTTATCAATATAATTCTTTTTTCACGCGAAAAATCATATATATCTAATTAACTTCACATCTTCAAGTGTGCGGACTACAGTGTTGAAAGCAAAATCCTTTATTGATGTTTTAAAGATAACAAACATATTTTACTTTTATTTATATTGTTATCTACTAATGAATTTTGTGAGAAATGTTTCATGAGAATGTTTGGCAAAAGGAAGAGAACGTTCTGGCCTCACAAAGGATAACAAAATCTTTATTGAATATGGATATAAACAAATATGAGCTTTTTGGGAAAGTGTCAAGATGTGCATAATTAAGATCAAGGCCAAAGCAAATATTCTTTTTGTCTCACTTAAAGAAGAAAGAAATCAAGGCTCTTTGATAATGCATTAAGGGACAAAAGAACAAAGGAAATTAAATATGTCTTTCGTGCACATGTGTTGGAAACAAAAAGAATAAAATCATCTTTGGGCCCTCATGTGGGTATTTCGATCCATTAAAGAATTTTGAAGAAAAGGAATATCCAAAGGATCAATCTTTATCAACAAGATACATGACATCATCAAAGTGACATCAACAAAAGTCATCAAGTGGACAGCAAGTTACATGAGTCTTGATCACAGCTCATCACCAACTAGCAAGCACGTGCTCTACAATTTCGTTCAAGATTGGTTGGGACTGAGAGAACGTTCTGGGCAACAGTGAAGAAACATTCTCTACATGCTTACTCCCCAAGCTTCTTTGGAGCCAATTTTTGAATTCAAATTGGAAACACAACAGCTCTTTCTTAGCTTGCTTTCGATGGGGTTCCAGCTCTATAAATACAAGAGGTCATTGAAGGAGTAATGCAAGAGTTTGAAATACAAAGCAATTATCTCTCTCAAAGCAAAAACTATCAAATCTCTTCAACATCTCTTTCGACAATCATCTTTATATCTCATTGAGAACATCTTTCTATATTTGTATCTGTA
>Ga0315914_1009471_pt1 | contig 12497 bp, 11 predicted proteins | sample MpolenodulesMG_FD_203920 | JGI IMG/M metagenome (GOLD analysis project Ga0315914, IMG submission 203920) | Medicago polymorpha root nodule microbial communities from Los Angeles, California, United States - elongated nodules | ecosystem: Host-associated > Plants > Roots > Nodule | place: USA... | reverse complement strand
GGCATCAGAGCAGGCACCCTGCCTGTTTTAGGGTGAGCTCCAGGGAAGTTTCATTCTAGCACTATGGACAAGGAAGGTGGATTTGTAAACAGACCTCCTCTGTTGGATGGCTCAAACTATGATTACTAGAAATCACGCATGAGTGCTTTTCTCAAATCCATTGACAGCAAAACTTGGAAGGCAGTTCAGAAGAAGAATGGACTGCTGCTGAGGATGAATTGGCTCTTGGAAACTCCAAAGCATTAAATGCATTGTTCAATGGGGTAGACAAAAACATGTTCAAATTGATTAAGCAATGCACTGTGGCTAAAGATGCTTTAGAGATTCTCAAAACAGCACATGAAGGCACAACTAAAGTAAAAAATGCAAAACTTCAACTTCATACTACCAAATTTGAAAATTTAAGAATGCTGGAGGATGAAAACATACAAGACTACCACCTGAATGTTCTTGACATTGCAAATGCTTTTGACTCACTTGGAGAAAAGATCTCTGATGAAAAGCTTGTGAGAAAGATCCTCAGATCTCTACGTAAGAGGTTTGACATGAAAGTTACTGCTATTGAGGAGACTCATGACATTTTGAGTTTGAAGGTTGATGAATTGATAGGGTCATTGCAAAATTTTGAAATAACTATCAACCGTAAGATTGAAAAGAAAGGCAAGGGGATTGCCTTTGCATCCAGTGTCGATTCTGATGAGACACAAGGAAAGCATAAAGATGATGGAGATATTTCAGAATCACTAGCACTACTTGGGAGACAGTTCAAGAAGATCTTCAAGCAGTTTGACAGAAGATCCAGGTCAAATGGTCAGAACATCAGACCCAACATTGACGGTCAACCTAATAAAGAAAAGATGGCAAGGTCTAATGATAAGAATTCTCAATACAAAGGAGTACAATGTCATGAATGTGAAGGTTATGGTCACATTAGAACAGAATGTGCTACTTTTCTTAAAAAAACAAAATAAAAGCGTAACTATTTCCTGGACTGATGATGATGAATCTGAAGGAGATGGAGAAAGAGAATCCACCAAACATATTGCTGCATTATCTAGTAGAGTTGTGTCTGATGCTAAATCAGGTAATGAAGATTTGGCTTATGATGAGCTACCTATGTCTCACATAACACTGAGTATCAAAAACACTAACACCTGCAAACAACTTGAGGAGCAGGAATATATCACCAACAAATTAGAGGATGAAAGGGTCAGTCATCAAGCAAAAATCTCTGAACTTAATAATAAGGTAACTCTGCTGAACTCTCAATTTAGTCATGTTATGAAGCAAGTAAAATTGTGTTCCACAGGAACAAATAATCCAACCTTAAGTGAACGAATGCTGTCTCATTCTGAGAAAGGAGATGTTCTAATGGGAGATGTTAAAACTAAGGAAAATAGCTACTCATGGACATCACAAAGAAAAAGTCAGACTGCAAATCTAACTGGAATGTTGAGTACAATGTTGGAACATCAAGTAACTCCTAAGGAACTTGGTATTCTACACCTTGATAGTATAAACAATGAAAGAGGTGATGTGTTAATGAAAGGAACTATAAATGACTGCTTCCAAGGGATTTCACAACAAGAACCGAATGAAAAACAATCGAGGATGTTGCACACAATGTGAAAACATCAGGATATCCCTAATATGATTGAACCTTCACATTTTAGTAGTGTAAGTCTAAGGAGAAATATTTCTGGGAGATGCTCTTCCTTGGAAATCAATAAGACTAATCTTCAACCTTATCCTATGAAGGATTATGTTAAAGAAAAAATTGTGCCTATAAAGGATCTTATGGCTAACAAGAATGCAGATATGCAACAATTTAAGAAGTTAAGGGGCAAATTGGCTATTTCTCAGAACAAGGAGATACAACAATTAATGTATGATAGGCGTGCAAGAAATTTGTTTGTCTCTCTCCTCTCATTGGTGCACTTTAAGTCAGGAACTATTTTTCAAAACTTCACCAAACACAATCATCTCACTCTCTCTCCTACTCCCACCATGTTTTGGAAAACCGTTCGTACTCTCCTTCCTATAACCAAACTTCGCCTTCCTCTTCTCATCTCCGAACTTTACCAACAACTTCACTCCACCATGAAATTTAAGACTGAAATTCCTGATCCTGAAGATAAGAACATTTCTGAGCAACAAAGGAAAGATTCCTGCACTCCTCAAATGGTCAAACCTCTCACTATCGGTTCTCCCTCTGATTCCAAAAGGAAAACCGGTTCAAAGTCTACGGCTAAGAAAAGGAAACCTGTAAAGAAGGGAAAATTGAAAGAAGTTGACATACATTTTGAAGAAAACCCTCTTCAAGCTTCTGAGGATGGCATCACTGCTCAAGAATCCAAGAACTATGAGAATGGAGGAGCCTCAAGGATCTCACCAAATGCGACTAAACCTGAACATGACAAAGGTAACTCTAATGCTCCTCTGATTTCTGATGTACCTGAATCTGGTGGAAAGCTAGGATTAGAGAATATGAATGATGTTATAGATAGTCTTGTTTCCATGGATATGAACACCTCTAATGATGGTAAGGTGACCAACATTGTCGTCCCTATAAAAGAACATAAGGCTAGTGATGTTGAAAAGAATGTTGAATTGAATGTTGAAACACCCCTAGGTCAACAAGACAAATAGCGTAATGACGATGTAATCATTAATAAAGATGATTCTGTTCAGGAGATTGGCACTACTCAGGGAGTTTCTTCAGGAAACACTGCTGAGAAACCTCCTCCTGAGGAAGAGAAATAGACTGAAGTAGAGTCTGACTCAGAGAAAGAAGCGTCTGTTGAAAAGGATGATGAGAATAGGGTGAACATTGATGATATTGTCTCATATGACAATTCACCAGTCGAGAGAGATGTTGAGAGTGTAGCCAAGAGACTAAGGAGCAACAAAGGAAAGACGGTTCTCTCTGAAGTGGAAACCGCCAAAACTAAGAGCAAGATTGTTGGTGTAGGTCCTAAGAAGGGTTGGAGTAAGGTGGAAGTGAAATCTACTGCTGGAAGGACAAGGAAGAGGAAGGTTGTTCCAACTAATGAATCTGATTATGATGTTGAGGGGGATGCTCCAAACATCATCCCTTCTACTTCTAGGAAGTCCACTAAGAAGAAGATTGTGCAAACAGTGGCAAACGTGCCTATTGACAAGGTTTCTTTTCATCTACCAGAGAATGCACAAAGGTGGAGGTTTATCTATCATAGGAGGCTGGCATTGGAAAGAGAGCTAGGTAAGGAGGCTCTAGAAATTGAGGCTGTAATGGAACTTATTAAGGAAGCAGGTCTCATGAAGACAGTGTGCAATCTTGGTGATTTCTATGAGAAGTTGGTAAAGGAATTTCTAGTGAACATCTCTATTGATTGTGACAATTCCCTTATAAGAGAGTATCAAAGAGTGTTTGTGAGAGGAGAACGTGTCAACTTCTCTCCCAGCATTATCAACAAATTTCTTGGTATTGAAGAGGTCAACTTTCCCAAGCTGGAGATAACCGATAATCAAGTACGTAAGGAGATCACTGCAAACCAGCTCAAAGTATGGCCCAAGAAGAAAAAGATTTTGTCTGGAAAACTGTCTGTGAAATATGCTATTTTAAACACAATTGTTGTTGTAAACTGGGTTCCTACCACACACTCCTCTGATGTTGCTACTAGGTTGGGCAAGTTTATATATGTTGTAGGGTCCAAGTCTAAGATGGACTTTGGTGCCTATATTTTTGAACAAACTATGAGGCATGCCAAAACTGATGCTATTAGATTTTCTATAGTTTTTCCAACTCTGCTATGTAGCATTATTCTTGATCAGCACCCTAACATTAAAACTTCAAGTGATGTTCCAGAAAAGAGAAAACCCCCTCTTACATTGCACTCCAAACTGTTTGGTGCGAATCATATTCCAGACATTGTTGGAACATCTGGAGTTGTACCTGCTGCACGAATGATGAGAAAACAGGAAATTGTGACTGCTCTGAAGGACACTTGTGTTATGCTGAATGAAAGAAAAGCCCAATTTGAACTGATGATTCACTCTTTGGAGAAAGAGGATGCTGCAGCTGAGAATGAATCGGAGGAAAGTGAGGAAGAAGAAGCTGATACTGTTGAGGATGATAATGCAGATGAAGCTGATAATAGCAATGAAGATGCAAGTAGCAACGAAGATTCTGGGAGCAGCTCTGAGGAGGCTGAATGATTTTTGTTTGTAATTCCAGAATTTATGATGTGTGGACCCTGGCCCTGAATATTTTGTGCACCTAGTGTGCCTATTTTGTTCTGTAATCCTTAAATATTCTGCACTTTATGTTCCTTGGCACTCTTGTGTTATGCATAAAGACTTATAGTATTTTGGCTTATTTTCTCGGTTCTTCTGATTTTGTGCATGTCTTTTGTCATATTTTGTGGCTAAAAAGGGGGAGAAAATGGTATATTGATACTCTCTATATATCTGTCTGTCTCTCTATATGCCTGTATGTCTGCATTTATTTTGCAGATATTTGTTTATGCACCTATTTCTTTGTATGTCTGAATTGTATACCTGTGTTCTGTTATTGCATTTATTTTGCAACTATTTCAGGTTATGTGTAGATGTTGTCACAGATGTTACAATATCTTGATGTTCTTAATGATGATCTGAGAATCTGTTCTCAGTATTTTTTTATGTACATGTTTCTTGTTGATGTGTTATAGAATAATGGAACATGTCTCTGTGTATGACTTTGAAAACTCTAGGTGATTCTGTGTGACCTTGATAGGTCTGCTAGTTGGTGAGTATTCTCTGAAGATTTGGTTGAATTGGCTGATTCATCCCTGAAGTTTTCCTATATTCTATGCGTTAAGAGTTTTGGCTTTCAAGATTCTTATTGTGCATGTGTTCAGGGGGAGTAATGGAATATTCCTGTAAGTAGTCACTCATAGGTTCTTATATTTAGGGGGAGTTCAAGCTGGTTGGCAGGATGTTGAGTCAGATGTGTAGACATCCATGTTTGTCACTTGTAAGTGTGGGAATTTATTTTTCTCGTGCTTTTATTTGTGGTTGGTGACAGTACTCTGTAGACATCCATGTCTGTCACTTGTAAGTGTGGGAATTTATTTTTCCCGTGCTTCTATAGTTGGTTGGTGACAGTACTCTGTAGGTATGGGAAATTAATTTTTCCTTGCCTCTATGTGTGGCAGGTACTCTTGTCTGATGTTGTGAAGGATGTTGGAACATCCAATGTGTGGGAATTCATTTTCCCTGTTTGTAGCATAGGAATTTACTTTTCCTCTGCTCTTGAGAGAGTTTATTTCTCTCTATTTATGTGTGGGAATTTATTTTTCCCTGTCTGTAGCTTAGGAATTTTATTTTCCTCTGCTCTTGTGAGACTATGCTATTTATCTGATCTGCTGCTACAGGTCTCTTATAAGTGTAATACCTCTACAGCTGAAGCTGTGATTGAAGATTATGTGAGGTATTCTCGTATGCAAATTTCTGACATCTCTTTAGTGACATTTGAAGGTGAGAAAAACACAAGAAAGGGGGGGGGGGGGGTTGAATTGTGTTAGCTTTTTCTTCGATATCTCCTACTGAAGTCACTGATCAGAAGCAAATAGATTTCAGCTTTTGAAGTGATAATCAGAATCTAAATGCAGCGGATAAAAACAGAGACAGAGAGAGAGAGAGAGAGAGAGAAGAAGGACACAAAGCAATTATACAGGTTCCTTCCACAAACCGGAAGTAGTCCTGTCCCCCTTGCACTTCCAAGGAGAGTTCACTAAAATGTAATATCTAATTACAACTGCTCACTGCTACAGCTAGCAAGAGACTTCAAATTACTCAAGCACAACTGCAAGAGATTTCCTATGCTCAAGAACACAATCAAGAGACTTCCTATGCTCAAGCACAACTGCAAGAGACTTCTATTCAAACAGAATTACACAGAAATTTGTTTGAGGTGGAACACTTGATATACAATCAATGGTGTTAACAATGAAAATCAGATACAGACTCTTAAGACTCTAGAATTTCTAAGATGTGAACTTTGATAAGAAATTCTAAGTGAACTTTTGATAAGAAACAATTTCAGCAGAGTTTTGGCACTTATAAAATAGAACAAATATTAGCATATCCAATTGATAATTTTTAATACCTTGTTATCATCAAAACTTAAAGGGTAATGTTAAACACATTTTTTTCCAACAATCTCCCCGTTTTTGATGATGACAAACACTAGTATTTAAAATGTTCAATTGTTGTTTAATCTAATTAACAAGTTGACTTAAAGGGTATGAGGTTTGTAAGCTCCCCCCTGAGTTCTATCCATGTTAATTAAATTCATCATTAAAAACGTAATACACTCAGAATGATCTCACATTAATAGACTAAGAGATGAGAAGAAGGTCCTATGAATTTAACTTGTTAAATTAATGGGGCTCAGAGCCTATAAATACTATACATCTACTCCCCCTTTTATCATTAACAAGAAGATAAAATAAAGACAAAAAAAAAAGAGATGAGTAAAAACATTGTGAGAAAATAAAGAATAACTTATAAAACATGTTCAGAAGCAAGAAAAAAAATGAAGTCAGAAGCAAAAACATGTAAACACAGTATTTAGAAGCACAAACTAAAGACAAAAATGGAAAGTAAACAAGCTAAAATTTGTGTGCAATCTAAGGCTTGGCTTGTTTCTGCACCATCTCCATCAGGTCTTATATCAAGCTGTTTCTCTTCTCTGATTGGTTCTTCATTTCTTCTTTGAACTCATTGTTACTCTTGATTAGATATTCTTCTCTGATTCTTGCTTGCTCCTGTTGATCCAACATCTTTCTCTGAAGTTCAGCAACCATCACCTTGTGCTCAAACAAAGCTTTCTTTAGTTCCTTGTTTTCCTTCTCCAGGATAGGATCATCTTTTAACTTTTCAAGAATAGGAGCATCTGAGGTTTGAACTTTCAGCTTAGTCAACCATCTGATATCTGGATTTTCAAAATGTACACTGGAAGAGATGATGCTTAAAGCATCCAGATACATAGGTGTATCTGATAAGTATAGTTTTCTCTTCTTTAGAGTTCTGTTAAGCTCAATTTCTTCCAGATTCATAGTGACTCCTTGAAACCATTGTTGAAGATTAACATGAGCCTTGTCATGAGCTTCCAAGGACAACTTCTGAAGATCACACATCATATAATCTACTCTGCTTCTCAAAGAAGTCCACTCACTAACATATTCTCCTTCATGAATAAAATTATTCCTTGTCTTCACTAACTTGTTCAGATCTTCAAAAATATTTTCACACGCCTCTTTTAATATAATAGAATCTAGCAAAAGGGTTGGTGGAAATGTGATATCTGAAATTTGGATTGGAGTACAAGCTAGGGTAGAGGATGAAGGTAAGGCTGTGGCAGTGTTGTCAGTAACATTAATTTGAGTTAAAGGTTCAGAATGTTGATCATGAAAAGATTCTTGAACTGAGCTTTCAGATTGATTCAAAAATCCAGGTTTCAACCCTTGAGTGGTTTGCACAAGTTCACCAAGGTTTAGAATAGGGGAGGTGCCTTCAGTAGAAACAGTTCTATCTGATACATAGGGCGGATCATTGATGTGTTCTAGTACAAGAGGTGCAGATGAGGGTAAAGTTATTACACTATGAGTAGCAACCTCATCCACTACATGTTCAATGACCACTTGATCTGGTTCAACTTGGATAAGTGTAGAGTCAATAGAAGGTAATGCTACACTGATGGGTTGAACATCAAGAATTTGGTTTTCTGACGAGGAAGGTTGATCATCAGAAGTAGGTAAATTAGAAGTTGAAGTTTTAGTGCAGGTATTTGTGGCCATTTCTGAGTCGAGTTCTTGCTGTTGGAGGTTGTCTAAAGCAACTTCATCATAAGTTAATTCAGAGGCCTTTTCTTGGTTTGGCTCACAAGTTTGGGTTGATGGTTGAGGTTGAGATGATGATGTCTCAGGGATGTTTGGCTCAGGAACTGCTTGTTCATTCATAACCTCTGCATCAGCAGGAATGGGTTGAAGAGGTTGAATGAAAGGTGGCTGAAAAGGATGATCAGCAGGCAGTCTGGCACAAACATTTATCCTCATTTGAGCCATTTCACCTATACTTTGCAGTACTTGTGGATAAACTGGCACAAATTCATCATCAAGCTTTTTCTTTTGCTTGGTAGATGATGATGTGGATAAGGATTTATGTAAGGTTGCATAGAGTCTATCCAATGGAATATTGTCTATGTCTGAAGAGGTTCAAACAGAGGTTGAGTGGAAGGCTGAGGTTGAACTAGATTCTATTTCTATTGCATTAAAGACAGTGTGAGAATCAGAGTTACCTCTTGTTGCTTCTGAATCAGCAGCTTCTGAACAAGTATCATCCTTCTTCTGAGTCTCTTCAGCAGCACTCAACAATTCACTAGCCACCACCAACTGTTGAAGATTCTCTGCTAGCTCTACTACCTACTGAGCTTCTTCACCAGATGATTCTTTCATCCGCACTTCAGCAGGGACCTCAATATTTTTAGCAATCTCTAGAACCTTTTGTAAGGCAGCAACATCAGCAGCTTTCTTCCTTTTAACTTCCCTTGAAACCAGATCAGTAGCAACTTCTACTTGAGCATCTTCTTCCTCCACATAAGTAGAAACCTTCATCTTTCTTATACTAGGCTTCCTTTTCTTCTTTGAAATTGATGGTTGAGGAGGTAGAGATTGTGAAGAGCCAAATGTCTTGCCACTCCTTGTCCTTTTATCCAGAATCTTAGCAGGTTCAAGATCCTGAACTTCTTCTTGATTGGATGGCACATCAGAACCAGTTGCTTGTTCTTGATGAACATCCTTTCCTTTCTTGGCTTTCTTCTTCTTTGGTTCAGAAGCTTCTTCAATATCAACAGCTTCTGAAGTTGCTTTCTTCTTAGATTTCCTCTCCCTAGCAATAGGTAGAGCACCACCATACATAGTTTCTGGGATCTCATCATACTTGATAGTTTCTCTAGTTCTTTTCCAGTGCTCATAAACAAAGTGAGCTCTTACTCCTGGAGGATATTGTCTACAGATTGGAGGAAAATCATCCATTAGGTTGGACACAACATATGATTCCTTCAAGTTAGTGTTAAGCTCATTGAATTCCTCTTTCTTGATCAGTTGCATCTTAATCAAAGTGTGACCATTGATAATTTTGCCAGTCATTGTGCCCAACTGTGCATCAGTTATAATCTTTGATTGCTTGACTGCTTTCAAAATTCCTCATTGATGGAAAATTTCAGACAATAATCTTCCATAAGGAATCCAGCTTCTGTTGCTATTCTGGCTTTCCTTCAGTGCCCATATCATGTGGTTGAAGAAATGCAGGAACACTCTGTGCTCCAAAGAAGGTTGATCTCCACCACCACCTTTTGGTAGAAGATTTTCATTCATGATCTTCAGAAGCAGTTTGTATTCCATCTTCAGATCATAGTACTTTCCTTTCTTTGTACTGTTGAACATAGTCAAGTTTACCACATCATTCCAAGGACTAGTCTTGTCATCCAGACCTTCTTCAAAAGATCCTTCAGTTGTTCTTCTGATTGTCCTTTTAATGACTTCTTCTGTTATAGAAACAGGAATTCCCATGACGCTCGACCTGATCTCTGTACAAGTAAACGGTTTCAAACCAAGTTCTTCTCTTGTCTTCCCTCCAAGAGTAGGGTCTATCAGAACCTTCTCATGCTCTTCCATCCTAGCAGCATGACAATCAAAGACTTCACCCCTAACCCAGAAATGCTTGACCAGATTTTCATATGAAGGACCATTCAGCATGAAGAAGTAATTATCCAAATCTTGAGTTTGATAGTAGTTTCTGAGTTCGCAACCATGATGAGCTAAGGATTTGAAATCCACTGGATTTTCCACCTGAACTGTTAGTTCACATTCTTCTAGAGACATTGTGCTTCCCCTAATCTGATACGATTCACCAGTATCTATTTGCATGGAGGTTCCTTGATTTGAGCTAAAAGTTGCCATTGATACTGATGAAGGTTTTAGGGTTCTAAGCTTTGGTTTTGAAAATGATGAGTTTTTCGCAGAGATTCAGTCTAAAAACAGAAAGTGTAGGTTGTGAAGTGAGTAGTGTGTGTTTTTGTCTAAGTGATTTGAGCAAAAACGATTACAATTCAGAAGGGGACAAACAAACACAACATTAATGACTTAGGGGGCACGAGTAAGTACATTCCAAGCATAAAATCATCATTGCCCTCTTACGTTATTCCCCCACCCACTTAAGCCACGTCAGAAGATCTCAAAGTAACTGCCATGTTAGTGGGACATGTGTTACCAAAAAGTAACTTCCAACGTTTCCACTAACTCTGCTATTCAAAAGCAAGGAGTCCAGCTTCTGAAGTTCAGACGCTGACATCATCTTCAAAAGTACATTTTCCTCAAAATCTCAGTGAAGAGCTTCTGATGGACTGTAGCTTCTAAATGACTTCAGAATCTAGCTTCTTATTCAGTGACAAGCAAATTTAATCAGACACAAAGTGCATGTTCAAATTTTTCTTTATAAAATGAAATCTTTCCACACTAAAGGTTTAGTGAATATATCAGCCCATTGATGTTCAGTATCAATGAATTGTATATCCAGAATTCCTTTCTGAACATAATCTCTAATAAAATGGTGTTTGATTTCAATATGCTTTTCCCTTGAATGCAGAATTGGATTCTTTGACAAACAAATAACAGTAGTATTATCACAATAAATGGGAATACTGTTAGCATTAATTTGATAGTCTTCCAAATGATGTTTCATCCAAAGCAATTGTGTACAACAACTTGCAACTGAGATGTATTTTGCTTTTGTTGTAGACTTAGCAATAGTTGCTTGTCTTTTGCTAGCCCATGATATCAGATTTTCACCAAGAAACTGACAGTTTTCACTAGTTGATTTTCTTTCAATCCTATCACCGGCATAATCAACATCACAAAATCCAACCAACTTATAATCTAAGGATTTCCTGTAGAGGAGTCCCAGATTAGTTGTTCCTTTCAGAGACCTGAAGATTCTCTTAACAACAGTTAAATGAGATTCTCTAGGATCTGACGGGAATCTTGCACACAAGCACACACTGAATAAAATATCTGGCCTAGATGCAGTGAGGTATAACAAAGAACCAACCATACCTCTATACAGCTTCTGATCTACTGTTGATCCAGTATCTTCTTTGCTTAAGGTGCAGGTAGGATGCATTGGTGTGTTCATCACTTTACAGTCTTCAAGCTTGAACTTCTTTAGAAGTTCCTTAGTGTATTTTGTTTGATGAACATACACCTCATCTTTGCTTTGATTGACTTGAATTCCAAGAAAGAACTTCAATTCTCCCATCATGCTCATTTCAAATTCATCCTGCATTAACTTTGAAAAGTCCTTAAAAAGAGATGCATTAGTAGAACCAAATATTATATCATCAACTTATATCTGCACAAAAAGAATATCTTTCCCAAGAGTCCTTCTGAAGAGTGTTGTGTCAACCTGACCTCTTTTAAAGTCATTTTTTATTAAGAAATTACTTAGTCTATCATACCAAGCTCTAGGAGCTTGTTTAAGACCATATAGTGATTTCTTAAGTTTATAAACATGGTCAGGATGCTTCAGATCCTCAAAACCAGGAGGTTTCTTGACAAACCCTTCTTCTGATATCACTCCATTGAGAAATGCACTCTTTACATCCATTTGATATAATATCATGCCATGATTTATTGCATAGGATAGAAGTAACCTGATTGCTTCCAATCTTGCAACTGGAGCAAATGTTTCAGTGCAATCAATGCCTTCTTGTTGACTGTATCCTTGAGCAACAAGTCTAGCTTTGTTTCTGACTACTTCACCTTGTTCATTCAGCTTGTTTATGAATACCCATTTTGTTCTAATAACGTTCTTCTGCTGAGGTTTGGGTACCAGATCCCACACATCATTTCTTTGAAACTATTTGAGCTCTTCTTGCATAGCTAGTATCCATCCATCATCTGATAGTGCTTCATCAACTGTAGTAAGTTCTATCACTGATAACAAGCCTATCATAAAATCTTCTTTTCTGAAATATGATCTTGTTCTTCTAGGACTTTCTTTGTTTCCAATGATTTGATCCTCAGAATATGATGACTTGTACTTGAATGTATTCTTGGATTGGTTAGCTTTCTGAGAACCATCTTGAGCTTCATCAGAAGCTACTTCATCTTGAGCTTCTGGTGTGATTTCATCTTTTGGAATTTCTTCATATTTAACAGTCTGATCAGGTTCTGAAGTATCTTCAGGCACCTGTATATCTACAACACTTTCATCTTGCTCTGGAGTTTTATTTTCAGGCTCTTTGTCATCAAATTTAACGTGCATTGATGAAGGAAAATCGAATGCGTTTTCAGAATAAGCAGCGGATAAAATTTTCGATTTTCTTTCCTTGGATCATTACGAATTAACACATGAATCAGTGATTCGATTGTTACCTCGAAGTGTGGAATCTGAAAGCTGGAAACTGGAATCTC
>Ga0315914_1009469_pt1 | contig 12501 bp, 7 predicted proteins | sample MpolenodulesMG_FD_203920 | JGI IMG/M metagenome (GOLD analysis project Ga0315914, IMG submission 203920) | Medicago polymorpha root nodule microbial communities from Los Angeles, California, United States - elongated nodules | ecosystem: Host-associated > Plants > Roots > Nodule | place: USA... | reverse complement strand
GAGAGAGAAATGAGGTTGAAGGAGACAAAAGACTCAAAAACAAGTCATTTGTTTGGGCAACCTAAAGTTTTATAAAATAAGAAGAATTAGTTGGAGAAATCTTTAAGACACTTTCTTACTCAAATGTCTTCCTCACTCACATTCTCAAACCGTGACCACAACGCGTTCTTATATAGACTCACGATATTATTTTTATTTTGACTTGAAAACAACTTTTATTAATTAAATATTGTCAATAAATTAAATTTTCTATGGGCATTATTATTTCCTCTCTCATATTAAATATGTGTATTTTTTATTTGAAGAAGCTGGAATGAAATATATATCACAAAAGGGCCTTCCGAGTGCAAGATGTGTCAAAGAAAAAACACTCAAGTCAAAACAAGGTAAAGACAATAATTGCAGTAATTACAAGGCTAATTCCGGTATCCATAGAACCTAAACAACAATCACCAGATCTTAGCCAATGCCTATAATGGTGAACGGATTAAGCCACCAACTGTGGTAATTAAAAGCAAGAGGGGTAAATTTCACCCTCAACCACCTGTAAGTTACCGACTTAATCTTGTCCACAACTTGTAACGTGGAGCATTCTTTTGCATTGAATATTCTATTATTTCGTTCTTTCCATATTTCTCATACAGTTGCAAACCATATAACCTGTAAAATCGATCGCCGCGACTTAGCAACGCCACCTAAAAAACTGAATTGATAAAAATGACCTACTGCCTCATTAGGTAAAACCGCAACTACACCAAGCCACCGCAAAATATGGTTCCAAATCGAACCAAAAAAATTACAATGTAAAAATAGATTAGATGTTGTTTTAGACAACCCGCATCCTCCGGCACAAATTTGAGCATCAGAAATTAGAACATTACGACGATGCAAGTTGTCCTTTGTAGGAAGGCGATCTCGAAACAAGCGTCAAGCAAACAACACCACCTTCAATGGAACATCCTTATGCCAAAGAGAAGGTACATGCGCCACGTCATTAACAGAAACCTGATCATTCAAAAAATTGTATGCACTACAGGCATAATAAATACTAGTAGGTTCCAAACTCCAATTCCATCTATCCTCCCTAAGTACCTGTAAAGTTAGGCTTTGAAGTAAATGCGTAAGCTCCCCTACATCCTCCTCCTCCCAAGCAAACAACATATGGCTCCAAACCCAGCCTCCCCTTCTACCCCCCACCCTAAAGTACTCATAGCATACACCGACTCCCCCTTCAACATAGACAAATTATACAACCTATTAAATCTATCCTGTAACGACACTTCTCCCACCCAAATGTCCGTCCAAAAAAATGTATTTTTACCATCTCCCAACGAGCGGCTAACATGACTCTGAAAACACCCAACCGAGCGCAACACAGAGATGTCCCTCCACCACGCAGAGGCATCATGCCCCCCATCACACAAACAATCACCTACCACTCTGTACCTTACCGCCAACACCCTAAACCACAAACTATTCCTATCCTCCAACAACCGCCAACATCACTTCCCTGATAAAGCTAAATTGAATTCTTTAATTCTCCTTACCCCCAAACCTCCAACCTCCTGTCTCCGACAAATAGAATGCCAATAAACCCAAATTATTTTCATGTGGTCTACACCCCCCCCCCGGTGGAGCCTTGAAAAAGGACAGAGCATAAACAGGCAGAGACGACATGACAGATTTCAGCAAAACCAGACGATCATCCAAAGACAAGTATCTCGATCTACATTTTGACAGTCTAGAGTTGATTCGATTAATGAGAGGCTCTCAAAAAAACCAACCGACGAGCAAGTGCAAAAATTGATTTGAAGTTATGAAAGAAAATATTATTTAAAATAGTACTATTTTCATGAATGTATCATTTCAACCTTTTTTTTCGTAGTTTTGTTGTAAAGTTTTTCCCTACTTATTCTAAATCCACCCGGCGTTCTGTAATTTACCCACATTATTATCTTCAATTTGACTATGTCATTTAAGAAAAACAGAGATAACTATTTTATGCCATTATATTCATATGATTATAATTAACAATTTTTTTTAAAAAAAAGATTAAGTATCAAGTTAGTATTTTTTTTATTCTTTAATTTTAGCTCATATATATATATATATATATTTGAAGTAGCTCAAATAAACTGTATTTACGTAGTTTGCAACTCTCGGGTTAGGGTCATGGATACTCCATTGTATGCATGAACGCGAATTTGAACTTAGAATTCATTGCTTTCAACACATAGTGTGTGTGGTTCCCCCTAAATTATTTAGAATAAAAAAATGTAAAAGAAGAAAAATCCAAACTATGTGCAGAAAGATGGTCTCCATTACCTGCTGTAGTATAAGACAAAGACGATGGGTGTCAATCATAACAATCCAACAAGATGAAGTTACATATCAACGACGATTGAACGGAATATCACTGTCTCTACTAGAGCCACATATTAATTAGGATTTTGATATGGATTATAACAAAAAAGTTGTATAATTTAGCGATTTATAAACACAACAGAAATTATTTTTTATTTGTTTATTGTGACAAAAATTGATTTTTTAGATTATAAAAAATGGTTTTATAAAAAACTACTAAATTTCATTTTCATTTAAAATATATTTTAATTGTTTTCTTCATATTTCAATTTTTTAAAATGTGAAAAACGGACGAAAGAACTTTAAACTATTCTATTTTATTTTTAAAAAGTGATCTAATAAATAATTGTATGAAACATACTCTTAATTGCTGCGGTATGTTACTGAGCATTTTCAATTTGGTCTATGTTAGCGTTGTAGTTAGGCAAATTCTATTGTACACCTAAAAATTGGAGTGTATTGCTACACCAAATCTTTAAATTATTATGTAAATATGTTGTTTTTTTGAAGATGGGAGAGGGGCAATGAAAAGAAGAGGGAAGAGGGGCGGTGATCGACAAATGTTGACGGCGATGAGAGGAGAAGGGAGAAGAAGAGTCTTCTGATGAGGGAAAGACGTGAAGGGAAAGAGGGAAACATATTTTGTTTCTTTTAATCTTTTTTATTAAACAAATAAATCACAACCCTTGTATAATGTTTTGTCACGTATCTTTCATCCATAATTTAAATCTACTAAATGGAGCTTGAGAAAAATGGAGCATACTTGAACTCATGCTAGAGATGACGTAGTAGTTTGACTATCTCAAATGATTTTAATGTGTGACATAAGTTCGAGTCTGGTGTTTGTGTGACCACAACATATGTCAAATTTTACGAATGTTGTCCTTATATAACAGTTTACATCAACCAATATTGGTAAAACAAAATATGAAATTTATATGTTTATGAGTAAACATTTTGTAAACTATCATTGATCAATGCATTTGATGCGAGTTTGTAATTCATGACAAGATTTCTAAAGCATCTTGAAAGTGATTCACACTAATCATCTTATTTGTATCCCGGTTCTATAAACGGATGGAGGTGAATCTAGTCTAAAGTTTAGTGTGTGCACATTCATTTTATAAGTATGTGTGCAACATCATCATATTCCTCTTCATCTTCTTCTTTGTCAAATTATTTGCAACACACCCCCAAATATTTGATCTAATATTATTAATCACTTGAGTTAATCACTTGTTTAAATCGATTTTATTTTTTTACAATAAAAATGATATCGAATTAAAACCAATCGCAGTAAGTAGTAACTGATAACTATCTTGAGGTAAAGGTGCTAGTACTAATTGCCAACATGAAATCAGAAAGGCAGCACCTTATGCAAATCACTCCTTTGCTTAAGGGGTAACTATCTTCACACGCGTATCCCCGTTAGGTTGTTATTTAATTAAGGGAAATGCTAACTTGTACACTTAAGGTATAAGTTAATGAGTCAAAAGTAGAAATATTTTGCTGTAATTAATGCATTTTAATTTAACTTTTTTATGTTTAATTAATTGAATACGCAAAATTTAAGAAAAAATTTCTATTTTTGGTTGCTGAACATGTGCCCTAAGTACAAAGTTACCGTAACTCTTTAACTAAACATGTTTTACCAAATTAGTAATACTGGTTATTAACATTTTTTAGGAGAGTTATTAACAATAATTGTATTTTAAATTAATAAACTTCTTTTTAACAAAAATTATATTATTGAATTCCAAAAGTCCACACCTAAAATTGGCAAAAGAGAATGATTCATTAATTCAATATTTTAATCGGGGTATATTTTTTTGGTTGACATATTTTAATCAGGGTATGCTAGTGGTAGATAGGGCTCCCCATTATTATCATTATTATAAAAGACAAAATCAATACCCCTCTAAATTTAAACTCAATCCAGTACAGACTAACAAAAGGCTAATATTTTTCTCCATTTCTTTTGCATAAGACAAAGTCATAGATTCCAAATCTGTCCACCATATACTATAGTATGATTTATGATTTGGCTATTGATGGCAAAATCATTAATAATAAAAAACCAAAAAGGACCTCATTAAACTTTGAACCCTAGGCTAGTAGGCTAGGGCCTCATCCAATATGGCCCCCTATGGTTGAGGACTCTATTTTTAACACATCCGCAAATTACTACATCAGGAATTTATCTCCCATAACCTTATTTACATGAATTTAGCAACATGAAACCATTCAGTGAAAATACAAATCAAGTAGTTATACTAGATAAGAATTAATGATCTTGGAAATAAAATGTGGAGTTAATTATGGCTATAAGTATAACTTAGATAGTAAATAATTAAATTAAGGATTTCAATTTATATCAATTTGTTTCTAAGATGGGGAGATTTTCTCCGTGGGAAGGAAAACACATAGGAGAAAGTCTCCCCAAGAGGAGTTTGCGGACATGGATTATACCATAACCTTGCATCCTACGGGAGCCTCATCCCCGGGATGTTACTAAAATACCATTTATATGTTATCTATTCAAGTATTTTATGTTATATTTTTTGTTTTTCAAACAATATGTGATAAATTTATTTTATGTGATGTTTACTTATTTTTATTTGTTTTATGGTTATATTTAAAATTATTTTACAACCAATTAGATTGAAAATAATAATGAATTTAATTTTTATGTTGATGGGTACCGTGAAAATCCGCGAGATGGGTACAAGGGACAGAGCGCTTTGGATGGCGGGAGTTGAGAGTGGAATAGTACTCCCCACCCTCGCTTTGCCCCCATTGATATCCCTTGTTGCAGTAATTTGATATGAACGAAGGTTTGAATTCATTATTTTTCATTTTTCTTCGTTTAGTATGTGTGAGTTTCGCAACTAAATTATTTATGAAAAAAATGTTAAGTTAATTCTAAACTATCAAATATGATTTGGTTGGTACATTGAAACTAGCTACTAGGTACAATCCGCCAAAATAAATAGGGCTTGAGTATGGACCAAGAAAATCATTGTAAGAAATCAAAACATGATTTTCTAGCTAGTAGGTATTTTCTTGGTTGGTGTAACCACAATAATATACAAGGAGTAAACTAAGTAAAGTAAAAAATAAATAACCTTTTTTGCTTCATGTAACTGCAATCCACCAAAGTGCAGTGAATACCATAATGGAGCTGTAAATGAGAAAGCACTTAACTGTTTGCAAGTATATTTATTGAAGAGTCCTCTTCTTGTGCTGCCATACCAAAAACTACCTTCTATGAATTGGACCACAACACTTGTGCAACACACTGTATTTCACTATCAGCACTCTTGCTTTGGATGTTGAACAATGATCTTCACAGTACATGATGTGAATGCAGCACTATACAATAATTGGCATGGTAACACAAGTCATTTAATATATACAGCTCATACTATTATATACACTTCATTATTTTGTACTCTTTTTTTGTCAATGCAGTTACTAGTCAATTTGTGCCACACAGAAAAAGAATCATATTTGACTCTTTTCAGACACTGTTTTGAAACAGTTTAGCTAAGTGCTTATGTATTAGCCGTTTTTATAACTAAGATAAATAAAGTCAAACTGTTTTCGTATAATCTATAAGCTGTTTTCATAAGCTAACCTGAAGAGCTTATAGAAATAGGCTGAAAACAGTTTATGGACATGGCATTAGTTGTTTCCACGAGCTTATTGCAATGCTTACTTTATTCACTATACTTAAGAAGGAATCTAAATAAATCTACACAATGGGATGAAAGAACAGATGATCAATTTACATTATTTTTCTTATGAATGATCTACAGGTGTATACAAAATTGCCTCCCAACATCAATAAACCAATATAGAGAAAAACTAAATCAAAACTATGTGCAAAGCAAGTATCTAAAGCTGAAATCATATGGCATGATTTGTACAAATTGTGAGAGGGGCTCATTTTTTCTTTCTTCAAGCAATTTAATGGCTTCTTTTCCCAGTTCACTTGGTAACTGAAGGCAGATCCAATCCATCAATGATTCTAAGTCTTTTGCGAAGTTCTGTAAATACCAATCCAAAAGCTTTGGGATAGCAAATTTGGATGTTGAAATTCCAACTGTTGCTTGTAAGTACTCTCTTTTGGCCACTTCCAGTTCATTCTCCACTTGAGATGCTGTGTAAACTCTCACCTGCATTTAGCATCATAGATCATGATAAAGCCTTAAACATACATATTACTTAAAAGGGCGATCGGATTTTCAACTCAAGTTTACTAATGCAAAGAGACAAAATGGCGCTGAGCTTTTGAAGAAAACAAATTTGTGTGAAATTACTCATCAACTTACAGCAGGAGAGGACCAAGTTCCACAAGAGAGAGCAAATGTAACTAGAGGTTCCGAAAGTTCCAATCCATATATGCTTCTTGCTATCATATCATGATTTTTCGCTCCCTTGGAAATCGTCTGTTTTGGAATTCAGTGCTTAACTATTTATTTTTATCCATTTAAATGCTAGAATTTGAAATGGACAAGACTTACAAATTTGTAGTGATGAGGAAGTCTTAAAATGAAATGCTCTATGGTTGTTGCACTTAGTATGTGTCCACCAACATTTATTTTTGCCTGCATCACAAGAAAACCGTATAAATTGTTGATCAAATCAATACTATCCTAGCCAGATGAAACAAAATTGTCTTTCTATAGTCCATACCTTCCGCATCATTGTGATAGCCATTTCAGGACTATCCGGTATACCATTCTCTATGAATTCCTGAATCAAAGTAGAACATTAATACCATTGTTATTATGGTTTGAAAAAAAGAATTAACTACATCACTTGAGATAAGCTATTACTGATTAAAGAGAAAAACAATAATAAATGCTTTAAAAAAAAAACCAGAAACTTCGAGATACAAGTTATACTATACATTATATATGTTATTCTAGTGGAAAAAATAGACATACATTCATCATACACGAGTTATACGTGTTGATCCAAAATGCAAGCTTCTCTTGATGATTGAGGTTTTCCAAGTTGACAGAAGTTAGCTTCCTAAAAAGAAGTCTGCAAGTTTTCCATAATCAAAATACTGTTACTGCTAAATTTCTAATTCAAGGAAAGAGTAACAACTAAGTTGAATAAAATATGACATACTTCAACCGGTGCAGTAAAAACAAAGTATTTCCGGTTCGTTTTGCATTGAAAGATTTAGCATCAATTGCACATAAATGCTTGTAGGGACCAATATCCCTCCTTCTAAATTCCAGACAGATGCCATACGGGTCCCAAAACTCTGTTCCTTCAACACGGTTTTGAGGCTTTAGAGCCCATAAGGGCGATGATATGTCGCCTGCAGAACCTGGATACTTCACTGAACTCATTCTCAAGAGAATGCTTGATAAGCACTTTAGAATATTTTCCGAAATCACATTTGGACAGTCAGCTTCTGTTGACATTTGGTGTGGACTAGGTTGTCTTAATTCTGCCATTTTCTGTTCTTTTACCCTTGGTTGTTGCTGCACAATGGGAAATATCATAATTCACAATCATTAACTATAAGGAATTTCTTTTCACCTACTAGTACTAAAACACAGATGACAATTACCTTCCTTTTCGGAGGATGTGACTTTTTATGCAATGATGACTTATTGTCAACATGAAGATTTTTAATTGGACTTCTACTCATTTGCTTGGAGGGTTGTAGCCTGCTCTTGAAAGAATTAGTGCCGGATCGATTCTCTTTTCCTTGTCCATTATCTGGCAAACCAAAATGCACATAAAAAAATTCAGGCAAAAGTCTAAAACCATAAAGTGACACTTATAAGGGATTTGAACTTTGTCTCTCGAGGTTACAAAGTCATAATCTTACCTCTGAGTTGACACCGCGAGGACTAAACTCCAATACTTAATTAAGCGGAATAAGTGAAAAACATAATGGTGAATTAATCTTGCTCACCTTGGAGTGGTATGGTAGGCCTACTTGTAGATGTTGTTGCTGGATTATCATCAACTGTTTGTGAAAGAGACTTCAATTCATCCAATTTAGAACTGTTCATTGTTGTTGTTGTGTTTGAATTGTTTGAAAGAGGTGATAAATGCTCCAATTTGGTCTTAGAAGATGACAAATAGACAGCTTCATGATACAAATCCTGCCTGAAATGTACAACTTTCTCTTCAAGCCAAACAATTTCCTCTTCCAAAACTGCCACTTCAGCCAGAAGTGCTAGTATCTACATACAAGTTTTTTTCAACAGTTAAATTTATTTCTAACTTAGCAATAGACAGAAGTACTTTTTTCAGAAAAGTACTTAAAAACAGAAGAAAACATAGAAAAAGAGATTCATTTACTAACATAAGGAGGTAGGTAAGGAGGAAGTCGAGGTAAAGCTCCTAAAGGTCTATTGAAAGCTCTCTCTAATGCCTTGTGAATGTTCTCCTCATGCTTAAGCTTCTTCTTCAATTTATCCACCTGAAATTCACAGAATTCAACTCAGTTTCAAATCAATAACAATACAAGAAACAGTTTCAATTATAGAATTTACTACATACATCTTGTTGCAATGCCAACTTTCTTTCTATGGTTGAGGATTTTCCACTTTTACTTGCATTTCTCAAGCTTCTTTGCATCTTCTACCTTTTCATTCAAAGCTAAACAAGTTAGAATCCATCAATACAGAAAAATCATGAACTTGGAAGAAATACAAAAGCTGAATATAACCTTTGAAGCACTTTTTTATGGCAATTAGAGATCAAATCTTCTTTATCTAGACATTAAAAGAATCAGCTCAGTGATCCAAGAAAGATAGAACTTGACAATAAATGAAGTATCAAGAATCAAGATCATTCCAAGAAGATGTGAAACTAAAAAACTTGAATATAGTTCAATTAATTACTGAACTATACAGAAGCAGAAGAATGAGTATATAATCAATATATATATAGTAAAAAATGTTATATATGTATTGAATAAGAAGAGTATGGATAGTAGTGTGGTAGTGATGGTGAAAGAGAGTGTTTGTTGAGATTAGATACACAGTTGTTGCCAGTTCCACCGCTATAGATATGAAAAACTATATATTATAATAATATATTTTGAAATATAGTGAAGTGTGAGTGTAGGGGACAGAAAGAAAGAAAGAAAGAGTATATAATATATAGTACTATAATATATAATAAGGTAGCTAGCATACACTTGTGAAATGGTGAAAGAGAGAAAGAAAGATAGAAAAGATACTATTGTAATGGGAGGAAAATGACTAGAGAGAGGAGAGATAGATGTGTATCTAACCTTAGCAAGATATATGGTCCTCAATGCTGCAGAATCAAATGAAAAATAAAATACACAAGTCACGCCTAGTTAACTCATATTGAATTGGTGGTCACTTGAGTCCAAAGTTTATGTCATTATAAACCGACATGCACCTTTCTATTTTTAGATTTTTTAAGTTCTAAGTGTTTAAGGGGTGCATCATGCTAAAAATAGTCATAAAGTCAAAAATACTCATTAGCATTTTTTTTATATTAATTTCTTTAACTAATACTTTAAAAACTCTCATTAGCATTTTTATTTAAAATGGTGTCATTTGAACATTACAAATTGACAACGTGTACTGACACTCTATAAAAATGTCATTGTATAAAATTATTGATGTGTTTTGAAGAGGAAAAAAAACACTAGTTTATAAAAATATTAATTAATATCATATCAACATCGTATATACACACATTGTTGACAACAATAATGTCGTCAAAGAACGTTTCTCTTTTTCTTATTATATTTCTTTAATTTTTAACTTTGAGTGATTTCAACTAAAAAAAACTCTAACTTTGAGTTATTGAAAAAAAAACTTAAGTTTAAGTGAATTAGTATTTTTACTTTTTAATATTGTGATTCGGAAAAAAATTAATCATTCAAATTTTTAAATGATAATTTTGTTTACTAAATTAAAATTTAGTTTTTCTTTTCTTTTCAAATTTAGCACTACAATACTAAAAAATATGGTAGTCTAGTTCATGCTTAACTTTTTCATAACACGACTTCTTTTTCATAGATTTCTTTGGTTAGTAGCGTTTTAAACATAAAGCATGAGTAAATTGTCCAATTGTCAAGTTATGTTAGGTTTTGACAAATTCTAACACTTCAACAAAACCTTTGTAGACCTCTATATATTTGAGAAAGATTTGATTATCTCGTATTCGGTTGTATTTGCATTTGCTTAACCTAAAATTGGATGAGGAAAATTTGTCTGTCCTAAAATCATCTGGTTGCCAATCTCGGCTAGCAAATCATTTATTTGTTTGTGTAAACAGTTATCTGTTTGTTTTTTTAGAACGAATTCATTGTTGCAACAAAGAGATTTTTAGTTATTTTTGTCTAATAATTAACAGCTCAACTTTTAACCCATAGTGATCAAATCGCTGTTTTGTTTTTATTCGGATGTGAAAAGATTGAGAAAGAGATACGGGAAAAGCCAAATAAAAGGTAAAAGGAGAAGTGAAAGAAAAAGGGAAAGAAAGAGAGGCATGATTAAAGGAAAGGTAAAAATGATTTTAATAATTATACAAATAAAAATTGATATGGTAAAGCAGATCAATAGTATTGATAAAAATTATCATAGGGTAAAACATCAAGAGTGAATCTTCTCACGTGTAATTTATGTATGAGAGAGTAAAACATAATCCTCGTCATCTGATAAGAGAGAAACACAATTTTTTTTAAATAAAGTGAATTTGAATGATGAAAGATCACATTTTACTCTCTCCTATGTAAGTATACATGAATGAAACTATTCTTGTAAAACATCAATTGATTATCAACTGTCATTGACATAAACGGTTACATTTTCCCCTCATACCAGCCATGACTTGAGTTCTAACTATATATATAATATTGATTATATGGTCACATATCATAGGGTAAAGCATCAATTGATTATCAATTGCAATCAACATTAATGGTAACACTTTTCCTTTACATCCATTGCACCTTGAGTTTAGAATAAAATTCCTAAATCATAAAAAATGAAAGTCATACTCGTGTGATCCCTTAACTTAATTTCTAATAATGATTTAGTCATTTATCTTTTTTAACATTATATTGGATTATTTATATATGAATTTTTAAGTTTCAAATCTATAATTTTATTTCTAGCTCTCACTCTTTCAATTTATGATCCTTCACCTATGTTTGCATATGAATATTACATTTGAAACTTGAAAATTCATATGTAAATTGACCAGAATTCATATGAATACAAAACAAGGCTTCTTTCAACAAAAAAAAAAGGCTTAAATACACTTTTTATTCTTTATTTTTTTATCAAAAATTTGTTTGGTTTGTATTCTTATTATTATTTTAAATCATTTAATCCTTTTTTTAAAATGTGATATTCTAGCTCTTTTTCAGACCAAAACGAATGAAAATAAGGACTAGAACATCAAATTTTAAAAAAGATACAAGATTAATCAATTTTAAGAAAAGATGAATGACAAAAACAAATTTTTGCTAAAAGATAAAGGATTATTTTTAAAGGACTAAAAGATAAAGGACGAAAAATATATTTAAGCTAAAAAACAAAATCATATACTTACATAAAATATATTTTTTTGGGTAGATAGACGAAATGGCAAAGTCATCATGAACTCACACACACAAGTGGAGGTGACGAAGTTCGAATCCCGAACCCGACGTCCAGCCTAATAACTTCAACATTTTTTTTGTGGTGTCCGGGGTTCGAACCCCAGACCTTGTATATACTATGCATTGTTCTTACCAATTGAGATAAGCTCACGGGAACAACAATTTCAACATTTTACCAGATGAGCTGGGACTTATCATTTTAGTCCCTTTAACAAAATATATCATAAGCAATTAGTTGAGTTCATAAACGTGGTATATATGTTCTTTTGTTTTTTCAGGGTTAAATATGTTTTTGTTCTCAGTAAATATGTCAATTTTTCATTTTAGTCCCTTTAATTTTATATTTTTTAATTTTTAGTCCCTCAAATTTTTCAACTTCACTTTTGGTCCCTCTTTAAAGTAAACTCATGCAGAATTCATATTTTTGAATAAAATTTTGCAAAAAAAAATCATAATATTATAAGAATTTTTAAAAAAAAATGAATTTAATATGAACTTTTATATTTTTT
>Ga0315914_1009468_pt1 | contig 12503 bp, 3 predicted proteins | sample MpolenodulesMG_FD_203920 | JGI IMG/M metagenome (GOLD analysis project Ga0315914, IMG submission 203920) | Medicago polymorpha root nodule microbial communities from Los Angeles, California, United States - elongated nodules | ecosystem: Host-associated > Plants > Roots > Nodule | place: USA... | reverse complement strand
TGGCCCAACAACCCGAATGATGTCTAAAGCTTTAGCCACCTCCTCTGAATCCCCTACAAGAGTCCCATCATCGAGGTACCAAGCATGAAGAAGAAGCTTGCAACTATCTCTAACCTGATGAATAAGAGGGTGCAATACAAGAGCAAAAAGGAGCGGTCCTAATGGGTCGCCTTGTTGCACTCTAGTAGCAGACATAATATGACCATCACCAAGGTATAATCTCGCTGCCTGCCCATAAAGAAACTCAAACCATAAAGAAATAGATGGGCATCTCAATCTCACCTCACGTAGCAGTGCCAACCTGTCTACCAAGTTGAAAGCATTCGAAAAATCTACTATAAGCATAGTCCAGGAACCATCTTCATGTCGCAGGTTCAACAACCTGTTGACACTGTGCAAAATGGCCCCCGCCCCACCTGAGACCCCAACACTAAACTGAAAGTCATTGAGATATTTAGTCATATCTTTGCCAACTCCTTTCATAGCAACTTTGGATACCAAACGCCTCCAAATAGTACCAACTACAATAGGGTGTATCCCACCATCAGGCTTTAACAATGGTGTCAAAGGTGCAGAAGCTACAAACTCTGCCAAACTCAAGGGGCATCTTCCTCATAACCATAGGTTAACCACTAAATTGATAGCACATACGAGATCTCTAGCCACAGCTGAACCTTCTCCACACAATGCATCTAATAGGTGTTGGGCTCGTAGACCGTCTCTACCACAAGATGTCCCTTTAGGAAACGACTTAATGCATTTGAGAACAGTGTCAACTTCAACCACAAGGGGAGCTTCAGAAAACAAGGTGGTCGGCATAGAGGGAGGTGGCTTGTACGGTGTTTAACCCCCAAAATTTCCATAGTATCTTCATTATATGGGGCTACTCCGGATGACCCCAACACTTTCACTGCTGCTGTGAAGTGTCCATCAGCAACCTTACGAAGGCATTGTTTGATGTTAGGACCCATCTTTTTGTCTTTTTCCTCAAAATCCTCTCCTCCATTAACTGTACCAACTTGTCCAGATTCGCTCAACACACCACCAACCAACTCAGCAAAACCATCAGTTTCTCTCCATTTAGCCAAACAACCCAGGATATGACGTTGTTGCAAGGACTTCCTATTCCCAAACCTACGATCTTGCCTAGTCTGAGGCTTGAACACTTGTAAAGTGCAACGAGGAAGAAACAACAAACGAACCCAAGGGCCTACAAAACCTGGATCATCAACCACCTGATAAAGAGCATCTTTTAATGCCCGAGAGAATGCAAGACGACAACTATGAGGAATACTCTTCACAGTGAAGATAGGAACTTGGAGGACTTCATCCAACAACCTTGCATCCACAACCATCCCATCCTTTGTAGCAATAGCAACAAAGTCTTTCCTAGATGGTTTTACAATATGCATAATGTGACTCCCAACCTCCCACATCTCATCAGTAACACGAACCATACCATCGGGATGATGACACGCACGACTCTTGGCATGAAAACTCATACACATTCCACACATCCATTGTTTAACCAACCTCAAAGACGCCTCCAAAGCTATAAACAAACTCCAATCACTCTCAAAGGCTTTCCGTATCATACTTTTTCGTTCGTCAGTACTAAGGTGTAATGATTTAAGATGGTGCACCAAACGAGAAACACCCTTGCTCTCTTCCTCACTATATGGGCAACAATGGAACCCCTAGAATGGACAATGAAGACGTCCATTTGAGTAGAAGTCATTGGACAATGCAAAATTGTCCTCTTTACTATACTATACAAAGGAGTATTGAGAAACCAAAAATTAAAAGGTTCTTAAAAAAATGTTTGGTTGAGGAATTTCAACAAACATTTTGTGGGCATGAGTGAAAAAGTGTATTTTGAAATGAAAAATTGATGAGAAGAATGTGGTAATGTGATGATAGATGAGTGATAAAAAAAAGAGGGTATATGAGAGTAAACTTACCCAATGACATGGTTTTGTAAATGAAATCAAAAAGATTAAAATGAGGGGATGAAGTTTAAGAAACAAAAAGACAAATGGTTGGTGGGTGAAAAAGATGTGATATGAAAAAATGGGTTTGTGTAGATATGGAAAAACTCAAAGATTGAGTTGAGATTGGGTTGAGATTTGAGGGTTCAAATGGGTTTGTAGTACGGGAACGGTTTGTTGGTGTTGTGTAAAAAGGAACCAAGGGAAAGGAAAGAATATGAAGCATAGTTGAAAGATGGAATAGAAGATGATGAAATGGTTAATCAACAACTCTCTTATTAATCAATACACTTTTTTGTACTGTGGTATCAAAGAGATAATTATTCTGCAACATTTTTTCTCAATTTTTTTTTTGAGAAAATTTTCTTTAAGGGTTAATAGTGTTTTACCCTCTTGTAATATAGGTCATTTTCGGTTTTACACCCTGTAAAATATTTGATTTACCCCCTGTAAAATATTTTTGTTTTGATTTACCCCCCTAATAGGTCATTCAAAAACCAATTTTTTATTTTTTTCTTCAGAAATTCTGGTTTTTGAATGACCTATTAGGGGGGTAAATCAAAACAAAAATATTTTACAGGGTGTAAAACCGAAAATGACCTATATTACAGGGGGGTAAAGCACCATTAACCCTAAAAAGTAAAAAGAAATTTCTCAAGATCTTATATTTAGGGGATGGAGGTAGTAGTCTTACTGAATGCTGTGCCTAAATTAGCAGTTAATAACAGCTCCATAAGTAATTTAAATACACTTTTAGCAGAAAAACAAGTCAGCAGTTAATAAAAATCTTCTTTATGCAACGCGTCCATATACTTTATGGATTTTGACAAAAAACATTATTGTCGAAAGGCTTGGTAGTGTATAGTTCTATTTGATCCGGAATGTTCTGGACGTCCGGACCAGTTTGACTGGAAACCGAGCCCTGTGACTAGTCTGGACCCGGTCAAGAGCATTTATGTCATTGTGATTACATTGTCAAACTCGGCCCTTAGAATCAGTCAGGTTAGTCCAATTCATTGAAGTGGGAACTGAACCGATGAGAGAGGCACAGCACTACACCACACTCGCCTTCAGTATGAATATGTCCATTTTCTTTATATATACTACTATATCAGGATGCTGTAATTGTATAAAAAATCCCAAAACTGAATTGGTGAGGATTGAACTCGGGCACAGGTAGTAGATTTAATAGCAATCTTCTGCCACACTAAAGTTTTGATATCTACCACCTATTTTATTTAAACAAAAATATTTTCGGTCAATGTTTTTATAGATAAGTTTAATCGGGTTAATCCTATATATTTTCAGTGTTCTAACCGAGTCAATCACTGGATTGAAGTCTTATAACATAGCAGTGTATGACAAGAATTACATTCATCTTTAAGCCACGTTAAAATCCATATTTATTTTATTTATCTGTGTCATCTAGCTTACTTTAAGGTATTTACTTTTCATTTATGTAAAGAAAAAGCTGATTATTCCCCGAAAAATAAGCTGAAACAAACATTACCTTACTAGGGAAAAGAATGTAAATAGGAAACACTAATGTTTGGTAATACCTTCAATTTTTGGAGCTACGTTTCCAAGTGACAGCTTGCTGAACTTCAATGAAGTAATTCCAGGAGGTCTGTACTCTTCCAGTAGAGGTTCAACAGATTCCTTGATCACCATCGTTGCAGCCTAATGGTCAACAAAACCCATTACAACCAAGTCGTCTATTTAAACAGACCAGGGGAAAACCACTGTATGGACAAACAACTTAATTAAGTGCTAATAGCATAAGCATTTATCATATAAGTGCTTATGTATAAGCTATTTCAATAACAGAAGATAAAATAAAATAAAACTGGTTTCATGTAAGCTATAAGTTATTTTCAAAAGATATATCCTGGAGAGTTTATGAAAATAAGCCAAAACCAGCTTATAGATATGTCATGTTTTCATAATTTCTCCCAAACAGTCTCACAAATGCTTATTATGTCAATGGGGTGTTAGATGCAATTTTGATTACAAATAAAATATATTGTTCAAAATAACATGCCCAATTACAGAACAAAAACGAGGTAAGCATTAAGCACTTGTAAGATTGTTTTGGAGAGCTTATGAAAACAGCATATGACATTCTTATTTTCAAAATCTCTCCAGGATAGCTCAGGAAAACATCTTATAGCCTATATAAAAACAGTTTTATTTTATTTTATCTTTTGTATAAAAAATTGCTCATACATAAGAGCTTAGATGATAACCACTTATTCTTTAGGCTCTTAATTAAGTTGCTTATCTAAACAAGACCTAAGTTCTAACATCTAACATGAAATAAATCTAGCAAGAAATCGATACCACACAAATAGTTGTAAATTGTTAAACAAAATGAACAGCCAGGCATACTCACTTCTGCTACAAATGGCCAAAGTTTGCTCAGGAGCTTGTTTAGCCATTTCACCTGAAAAAAGGTGATGCATCCGAGAGTCAGGAACAACAGAGTTACACAAATAATAAGTGCACATAAAATAGTTTCAAGTGCCAGGTAATATATAGAAATGGAAAAGTCTCACCTGCTCATATACAGGAAAAGATATCCATTCAGGAATATTCTCCCCACAAATTTTCTTTAAATCTTCTCTGTTGAGGGATCCGAGGATTTTGATGTCAACAGCCTTCAAAACAAAAGAATGACAAATGTCAAGACAAGAAAAACACCAACAAATTAAAACAGGATGCGTATTTTAATAGAAAAAAACGGTCAGCGATGAAGAAAACTCAATATGATATCCCAATTAATGTCATAGCATTCATCATCATATGAGCCCTCTGATAAGTATTTAAGCACTAGGAGAACTCTTCCTTAAAAGTTAACTATCAAAGGGAAAGAACCAAGTCACTTAAATATTTCACCAAGCATCCCATACTACTTGATGTGGGACATGGGAACCCCATAATACCCAAGTTTGTATCCTAGCACCACCCCTCAGAGCCTACATCCCAGCTCTGATACTCAATTGATAATCATTCCAGCACTAGGGGAACTCTCCCTTAAAATCTAGCTATCAATGAGGAAGGACCAAGCCACTTAAATATAATGTCGCGGGTCTTACAAAGGCTTAACTGCACCCTAGAGTGTATCCACGTCTCAGCCTTAACAGATGAGGCCTGCTATGACAAGGGATAGAAAGGCACCACCTCTAACAAGGTAGTCCTATGGTGATATAATGCCTTCCGGATACGAAGACCATTAAATTACATTGTTAAGAGTCACAAGCTCGGCGTACTTCACCTTATCTATTAAGGTGCCTGAACTGGCAGTTGAACTAGCACTCTCTCCCTCGGTAACGACTGTAAGAGAGATGACTGTCTACCTGATTCAGTCTAATGGCAGTGAGTACCAGACTGAAGCATGGGTACTTCAAAGATGGAGAAGTACCGGTACCGGGTACGCGTATGATACTCGTAACTTAGTACCGAACTGTACCTATTTTTCCTTAGTTATTTCGTCGTAGTTGGTGCAGCAAAAACATATGGGCGTTAAAAAAATAACCAAAATTATCTTGCTTTTGATGAAAATAGTAGAGGGGATGCACAAAAAAAAAAAAAAACTCTCAAGCAGCATGATGATAGAAGTGTAGTAATTCACTTGAAAAATTTGCCGTATTACGTACTGGTACCGGTACCTATGCATCATAGGTACCAGACTATTGGATAGCCCGGCCAGTTATGATGCATATGCATGGATACGGTACCCGGTACGGGTACCAGTACTGGTACGAACTACAGCAAATCTTAAAAATTGAAGGTACTGGTACATTAATATGAAGTACCCACTATTGGATTGATTTTAGGTTCCTATGATGCAAAACAAATCGAAAGTAATACTATTGATATACATGTTCCTCTAGTATTCAATTTCACACACAATTATCATACTAAATGACTAGTTATCAAACTTCATTTGAGGTTTGCTACTGTTGGCCTCAATGCACATGTCCATAACATATTGTCTATTATGCTTTATGTAAACCCTTTTCTATGCTCATAAAAATTTCTCCTAAAAAACATAAAACAATATAATAGACAATAACAGAACGAAGCTAAAAACCAATCCAATCCGAAATAAATTGAATCTGATCGAATTTCACTTAAAAATTAAGTCCTATCCACAGCAACCCTGGTGAACTAAAAGACCAATATCTCATACACTAAATCAGTTGTAGAAGGCAATGGAAGATTTCATTTTACTGCAATGATGTAGTATAAAGTCAAGATGGTCTGCTTCTCCATTTTACTACAGGACAGTAATTAATTGATGAAGCATCTCCTAAAGTTCTCTCTCTAAAACCAATAACTTCAGAAAAGCATACTCAATTCTCTTCTTACACGAACTTGTTTTGAGACATCTGTTTGGATAAACAGCTTATTTGCAGCTTATAGCACAAGCACTCGTCATGATAAGCGCTTATGTATAAGCTCACATAAGCTATTTCTGTAGCAAAAGATAAAGTTAAATTATTTTTTTATATGCTATAAGTTGTTTTTATAAGCTATAATACAGAACTTATGAAAATAAGCTGAAAAAAGCTTTTGAAAATTGTCAGAAGCTGTTTTCATAAGTTCTCCTAAACAGACTCACAAAACTTATGCTAGTAGATAAACTCAAATAAGCCAATCAAAACATGCCCCATATTTCATTCTATAATGTCTTCCTTTCACCTATATAATAAGCTTTACTATAATCCACTAGTAGATTATTCGCAACTCCATGAACCCAATGTCCCCCAATTTTTAATTTCGAGAAATTCAAAAAGCCACACACTAAACCCAACAGCGCTTAGATGGGACAGTTCAGTTCTCTTCCAGCTTAACTAGAGATCCTAGGTTCAAATTCAGCCCTAGAAAGACTAAAACTCATGAAGAAAAGCTTTGACATCAATTGTGACCCTACTCAACTCAAAGATTAGTCTCTACAGTTGCACACAGAGAATACACGATTTACAACAACAAAACTCATACACCGATTAAATTTCATTTCATCAACTACCCCAGCTAAATCTACACTAAATTTTAAACATTCATAACCAAAATCAAAGTCAATAAATAGAACAACACTATCTTCAATACCAATCAATGAAACAAAACAAAACAAAACCATTATTCATACCTTTGCAATTCTCTTGGCACTTCTGTATTTCATCATACGAGCCCATCCTGCCATCAATGCTATGCCAAATAGCATCCCCATAAAAATCCCAGAAATCAAACCCATCTTCACAGATTCAAAACAACACCTTTTCCCTTTCAACACAAACCAAAAACACAAAAACCCAAAATTCAAAACCAAAAACCCACATGAAAAAAGAACTAAAAAACAAATCTTTAATACTCAAATTACAAAAACAAAGTCAAAGGCAAGTAAAAACCTAAACTTTACATGAAAATTGAGGAAAAAAACTCAAAGGGTATTTTTATTCTTACCTTAGAAGATGAACGCTAAATGGAATGAGATTCTTGAAAGAGAATAAAAGTTAACAAAAAGTGTTGATTTTTGTTAATTTGCTGCTATGAGTTGTTGTGGGACTCTTGATACACTGTGTGTGTGTGTTCAAAACTGTAAAAATGTAAACTTTATTATTTTTGTGGGTTCAATTCAATTCATATAGTTTTCACGAGATTGAATTGTATAGAATTGAATTGAAATGAAATGAATGCATTAAAGTTTTGTAGCTGAGCTGTATTATGTAGGGACTTCACACATTCAACACTGTTTGCATTCTCTGATTTTTATACTTTTCCAATTCCAATTATGTGATCACAATATGAGTCACAATATTGTCACAATAATTTATTTATTTGAGATCTAATAATGTTTTTTTAGCTTGATCGATAAAAATGTCAAAATGTTAAGTCGGAAGTCATGATCGAGGTTTGAACCCCCGACACATTCATTTGAGTGTATGACTTTATAATGACTTTGTCATTTTATATATCTACAAAAAAATAAATATAATTTGTCTTAATACAAAGTTTAGATGAGTGCATTCTGAGATTCAATGTACCGTCTATTAAAAAGATCCTCACACCCAAGTATGTTCTTGTAAAATATAATGAGTCAATTTCTTATTATTCGAGTCAACTTTTATTGACTTAGATCTATCGCATTCAGTCACAAAGAAAGCTAGTCTAGGGTAATTAGTTTTTTAGATTTTATGTAAAATATAAGTCAGCCTAAAAAAAAGTCAAATTTACTAAAAAAAAAGTTATTTATATTTAATGGAAAAACTCATTTAAATATCTATATTAAATATTTTTGAAGTAAATAAGGAATAAATTAAAAAAATACTACCATTAAATTAAATAGGTAAAAATTAGTTAGATTTTTTTACAATGGTAATCAAGATTTGATATTTTTTTTCTACTTATAAGATTGACAGAAGAGAGTAACAATCTCCATCTCCATAGTTATAGTGCTGCATTGACAAAACTTCATCATAAGAATTTTTTTTAAGTAAAAGAGATATAATAGCACTAGTCCACCCTAGAAGTCGCCATACTTCTACTCTACTATTACACTTGATGTACTAATTTAAGGAACTAAAACTTCATTTTGGTTTTAAATAAATGGACCATAAATGCATTTAAACATATTAGTTATTATAATTATAATAATATCTTTATGAGAACTATTAATGTGTGTCATTAGAGCACATATTAAGAATCTAAATGTAGATATATAATTTGTATTTGAATTTTTATCATAAATACACGAAATGACAATAGTCATTAAAAACTCACACAAGGTGAAAGAGTAAGGGTTCAAACTTCAATCAAGATGTTCACCTTAACAATTTCGATATTTTTATCAATTGAGTTAAAATTTATCGACCGTGTAATCAATAGTTTAAAAAAATATTTTTTCAAACTTGTGTATATAAGACACATGTTAGCATGTTTTTATTTATTTATTTATATTCTTGTAATAATAATTTATATGGATATCAATGTCAATTACTTCAGAAAATGTACAAGACTTGAATCTTGACTGTGTTGGACCGTTAGGTAACGGAGAAATCGGAGCAAAACATAAGGAGTTTGTCTCTTTCTGGCTGCTTTAACAATGACCTATCATATCCAAGATACTAAGCAAATTTATGAGGCAATGTAGGGTTCCTTGACTTTTCAGCCAGGTAAGGTAACGTCAAGACATTTGGGAGGTTCATCTTAAATCTTCCTTTACCATCCTCACTACCAGTGTGAATCATTAATAATTTAATTTAGCAATAAGACAATTTGATTTTATAATTAAAGAATATCATACCTCAAAAAAATTTAAAAATATCAATCACATTAATGAGACAATTACAATGACAAGCCTATGTTAAGGAAATGGATAAGATAAACAAGCATCATGCATCAATAGTACAATGTTAGGGATCCACCGTCTTCTTTGAAAGAGTGCCACATATGTTGATTGAAGTTTTTGAAGGACCTTGATATGGTTTATGGATGGATCAGATGTGGAACTTGCATGTGGTTTGGTAGACCATATCAAGAAATTAGGGGAAGTTCGATAACATCAAATAATGTGTGTTATATCTGATCAAGACAAGAACATGTTTGCCCTAATTTCTTTGAATATCCTAGATCTCATGTGGAACTCACATGGTTAATAACATTTGCTCATATTATTCAACCAAGTTTGATTCGTCCCAGGGCGAGTACGGTTGAACCCAATGAAAAAATTTGTCTGGCTTATCCATAATTTGTTTATGTTTAATTTACGTTTTTAACTTGTGTTGTTGTTGCTGTTGTTTTTTTGAAGGAAAAATATTTTCTATTATTTATAATTATAATAACTATATTTTATTTATTAAAAGTGTCGGCAAAACAAAATTCAACTTTTTTTAATTTTTATTACTCATAATAGTGAACATTGATTTTTTTTTTATAAAATGTTAAAAAATTAGTATGATTCTTATAAAGAATAAAATGATGTTTTTTCTTATGAAATAATATTTTCTAAAATATAAAAGCCGACAAATATCTCTTTATTACATAAAAATGATCGTTAACTTAATGATTTATGAAATAGGTGTATCAATACACCTTAATTTAAGGGTGTATGATAGAAACTCCCTTATTTTTATAGTATATTGTTTAATTTTTTTCATTAGTCCGTTATATTTTTAATTGTAAAAATATATAATGCGCATCTTTTAAGTATTTAAAGATAATTAATCATTTTCTTAGGGGAAAGATAATTAATCATTGTAAATTTTGAAATCTTGTAATTTATTAATATTTTTATAAGTAGATCAAGTAAGTCTTCAATATTGATATTTAAGGATAATACTTGAGTGACATTGTGGTTGGTGACAGTGGTGACATTGGTCAACCACAATGTCACACATATACAAAGAAACAAAAAAATATTGTGAGAGAAAGAAGAAACACACTTGTGACATTGTGGTTGGCCAATGTCACAATGTCACCAACCACAATGTCACCAAAGTGCTACCCGATATTTAAAGGATTCAATTTTCACATCACACCCGTCCCTTTCATCTTTTAACAAACAAAAAAAGAGCAATATTTTTTGAACATCAATTTGATTGACAACCACTTTGACAACCGTATTTTTACAAAGAAAATTATGTATTGACACGAAAACCAAAGCAATAGAGAGAGAAAGTAAAAATATAATGTGAGTATGAGAGAGAAAGCTGTCACAAAACTTGTTAGAAAATGGTTGTACAAATATCATTTTCCCAAAAAAAATAAAAAATCTATTGAATAGAGTAGTACTAATTTTCTTTTCTACTTTTTGACAAGCAGTCCATCTTCTATAGTTAAGATAAGCTAATATCATGTCATATGTGGCGGCTGTTTTACTACTAATTAGGGGAATACTTTCCTTATTCTAAAAAAATAAAAATGAAACACTTTCCTTTTTGAAAAATTGCTTTTCATGTTCAACATATTTTATTCTTATATTTTTTCATGCACAAGTTCATGAAAGAAAGTGTAATTTTATCTATCCTTTATTTTTTGGGTGGGGGAGGATGTAGGGACATGAAGAAACATGTTCTCATAATCTCATTTGTTGGGTTTGGATTACTCAACAAGAATCCAGCGTAGCATTTCCCTATTATTAATTTGATGATGAATGAAAGCACAATGAGTCAATGACAATATTTTATTCCTTCCTTGTGGTAACAATTTAGGTCCCACTTTGGCTAATTTGAGCATTATACTATTATAGAATTACAAGAGGGAGACACAACACCTACTCCTCTATACTCTTAAACAAAACCAATAAGAAACAATAATTGTATTCTCCAAATTATGATTTCCTTTCATTTACTTTATTATGAAAACTTGTTTATGTGAATATGTAATTAGAAAGGTTCTTTCAGTGATAATTTGTTTGTGTGAATATGTATTAGAAGGTTCTTTCAATGATAATATTAGTTAAAAAAAATTAGTTAAAATTAACTTAATCGGAGCCTATTTTAAGCATACTTACTTTTTTATATATCAAAGTTTACACGAGTTGAACAAAGTTGATTTGTATGCTATTGTATTTTTACATGAGTAATCCAAATTTAACTTAATTTTTTGTACTTATAAGTTATAACAAATGTATTTTTGTAATCAAATTAATGTTAATATAAGCTGAAACTTTTTTTGCGGGTCAGATAATTGGCTGGGGGATGTGCCTCTACGGGTGCAATTTCCTCGCCTCTTTGATTTGGCAGTGGATAAATGGGTGACAGTGCGTCAGATGGAGAGGAGGGGGTGGGTCGACGGTGGTGGTGCCTGGGAGTGGAGGAGACGCCTTTTGGCGTGGGAGGAGGAGTCAGTGACCCAGTGTGCATCTCTGTTGCATGATGTTGTTTTGCAGGACCATATTATTGACAGGTGGCGGTGGCTTCTAGACCCTATTCATGGCTACTCCGTTAAGGGTACTTGCTCTTATCTCACGGCGCCGAGTTTCACTCCAGAGCGTGGGTTGTCTGTCGATTTGTGGAAGAAGCAAGTTCCGCTTAAGGTATCTGTTTTTGCTTGGCGTCTTCTCCGCAACCGAATCCCAACTAAAGACAACATTTTCCGTAGGCGCGTCATTCCTCTTGACGACACTTCTTGTATTGGTGGGTGCGGTTCTTCTGAGACCACGTATCATTTACTTATTCATTGTGATTATTTTGGTATGGTGTGGCACCGTATCTATCAGTGGCTAGGCATCTCTTTTATTGCTCCAGCGTCCGCTAGTGATCACCTTTATCAATTTGGTCACTTGGCGGGGTTACCGCGATTGTCTCACTCTTTTATGACGGTAATTTGGATGGCTACTGTTTGGGTTATTTGGAAGGAAAGAAACAACAGGATTTTTAACCAGAAGATCGACACTTTGGATCATTCAGTAGACAAAGTTAAATTTATGTCTTTTTCTTGGCTACAGGCGAATATGCCTACTTTCGCCTACAGTTACAATGACTGGTGGCGTCACCCTCTACCTTGTATGGG
>Ga0315914_1009467_pt1 | contig 12509 bp, 2 predicted proteins | sample MpolenodulesMG_FD_203920 | JGI IMG/M metagenome (GOLD analysis project Ga0315914, IMG submission 203920) | Medicago polymorpha root nodule microbial communities from Los Angeles, California, United States - elongated nodules | ecosystem: Host-associated > Plants > Roots > Nodule | place: USA... | reverse complement strand
CTCCTCCAACTTTGAGATTAGAAACTGCAACGCCGTCTTGTCACCTCTATTTGACTTCCATATTTGTTGACGTTCGTTGTATACTTGCTTGATATTTGTCATGCAATGTTGTCTTTTGCTCTTCAAATTTATCAATATATTTCTTGGATGCACCTTGCTCTTGGTCAAGTCACGTATAATCTTCTTGTCATCCTCCTTTAATCTACCAGCAAGCATGTGTCATTCTAAAGCTGGCTCCATCGCATGGTTGTGAACTCCATTAAGAATGTTCAATCCCCATTCCTTTGTTTGCCTACTAAGATATCCACTAACCATGAACATGAACCCACATTTTCTTGAGCTCGTTGACTCATGCTTCGGTTTTTTTCGGCACTTTGTGAGCTCCACTCCTTTCACACACTAGTCGCAACATTGGATTGATCAAACTTGATCTTTGTGTAACAATTGTAAATCCCGCCTTATTTGCTTGACGATGTCCCCAATTAAGCAAGTCATCCCTATCTTTCCATTTAATGTCGTCGAAAAAAACCTAGTCGTGTCAACTTCGTTCGCATGAAGTGGGAGGACATCGGAGTCGACATATTTAGAAGCTTCAACATGGACGGAAGCTCCATCAATGTTTAGTTTGGCTTCAATCTTTAGGCGGTTTGACATCTCCGGATTTTTCGACAAAATTTGGTTTTGTCTCTCCCGGATCATATTCCTTGTTCTCAACCATTACAATAATTAAACAACACAAAACTATGAATTAACAACTAACTAATGAATAAACATCAATTGCATAATGAATTAAAACAAAAAAAAACAAAGAAAAAAAATAGTGCAAACAGGTGGTAGTTGCCTTGCCAATGTTTTTCCTTAAGTATTCCTCGACAGTTAACTGCCAAAATAACTTCGTTAGTTAACTGCCGAATTTCCCATGCAAGCCTCGGCAATTAAATGTCGGTCCCCCGTGACAGTCATTCACGTAAACAAACCGAAAATACACAAAGAACAGCAAAAAATAAACGGATTAAGAGCAACAATACCTGTTTTTTAATGTCAAAAATGTGTTGATACCTCCTAGGATTGATGCACCAATGATTTTGCGGCAAGATTTGATGTAAAAAATATTGGATTTTGGTTTTTAGATGGAAGAGGGAAAAAAGATGATGATGAAATAGTGAATAGGGGGAGCAGGTGGTTGTTTCATTTGATGAAACATCGCCTCGGTAGTTAACTGCCGACGAATTTAAATAACCGACGGCAGTTAACTACCGAGGAATAGTGAATCTGGCGGCAGTTAACTGCCGAGAGATATTCTCATCTTTTATACGTGTTTTTCAACCTTCTAACATGTGTATACAACAATTTTCATTGATGAGATACATAAATGTCCATCAGTGTACGCAAAAAACAGAAGTATTTATTGGTGACCATGAAATAATAAAGTATTTATATACCTAAACATTTGAGTATTATTTTATTTTTTTGACACGTACAAATTCGTGCTGATAATAAGATGACAAAACCTTGTAAATTTATGATGTACCCATAACAATATATAAATAACAAATTAACATAAAACCACAATTTCCAACTATTTTTGAGGCAATGCTAGGACATCAAACTTTTAACATTCACTTCCAATCTAGCATGTCCAATAGCCACAAGACTTCTTCCTTAGAATTTGCCACATCACAGAAATCCATTTGGATTCCAAATACATCCATAAGATCTTCACTTCCTTCTTCCATGAATAGCAAAGATATCCATGCCCGGATGCCGGGCAAAAAGGGGTAGCCAGGGGATATGTCTAGGTAATCATATGCCAACGCTCTATATGATGACCGTTCAATATAATCGAACATGGACTTGTTTATGATGCATGCAACCTTATTTGTATCCTTCCGCCCAACCATCACAGAGACGCTAACATTCTGATTTTGTCCTGAAGGGATAGTAAACCTAGGTTCAACCGGAAAAGTCATCTTGTATTCAGAACTCTCGAGGTGATATTTGAGCAAGTCACAAACTCCAGAAGCTGGACTTCTGAAACCTGATTGCAGGACAGAGCCAGACACCGCTTCCGAGAAGAGAAGTATATCTTCAGCCCAAATGTCAATGAAAAACTCCAAATCATCAAAGGAAATTCTCGGAGGGAGAAGAGTTCTACGTTGCTGGCGTTTATGGAAGGTTTTATATAACTTGTAGTAGGTTTCAGCAGGAGGATTAGGTCGCTTGCAGATTGACGGCCATCTATTGGCACACATACATTTCCAAAAGAAATCGTCTTTAGCTATGTCATTCCACTGCTTACAGACAGCCATACAAGAAGCAAGATCAACACCCTCCAGTAAAGGGAAAACAGCCTTCAAAACTTCTTCAGATTCCATTTGATGGCCCTGAGTTGCAATCAAAACTGAAATGAATTATTGATCATACACTGCAATGATAAAAAAAAGTAAACATCAGAAGAATTCCAGGAGAGTGCAACAGAAAATATGGAAAAAGTTGACAAGCTGTCAATAGTTAAGACTTAAGACATAAACGCATGGATAAGGTAACTTGATTCCTACACCAAACAGTGATATAGGTAAAGGCTCTGAAACAGTGATACATAATTAACGCAGTTCTCGCTGAAAGCAATTTCAGTTGCAGAATTTAAAACTTCAAAACATCCCCGTATGACAAAAACACCAAATCAAAACAAACATGTCTTAATCAATATTTTTCCTCTTTCTTTCAAAATCCATATGGGTGATTTTGGCAAACTAAAATGATCAATTCCCAACTGAATTAAGTTTTTATTAGCTCAAGAAATCTGTAAAAATAATTCATTTAAAAGTTTGTTTGAAACTAGTTTAGTTTCATAAAACTAAAGTATTTGGTGAATCATAGTGGATCATTCTTTAAACTCCAGATTAATCACATGATAGATCTAGTGCCTATCATCATTATAACGAGGATAAGTCTACAAAAAACAAGCGAAATTACACTAAAAACTAACATACTTTATACAATTCAATTTAGTAGAGTGCTCTTTTAGCATACAAAAATAATCTACAAATTTCTTTCCAGATACAAAGTACGCTATGTTGTTTGGATGGAAACCAGGGGGAAAATTGTAAATTACTTTGCAGCCAAAAATTAAGATGATAATTTGGTATATTTTGGAGTAAACATCTAAATTACTACTCCAAATAGCAGTGTGTGGCTAACTCACTGCATAATGCCTCAACAATCAAAACATCACCAAATTCATACTCGTTAATCTCGATTCTGACTACATTCATAAATACCAAGTGCATGTTTGGATTCACTTTTGGGGGAGCCAAAAGTGATTCCAAAGTACTGAAATTGATTTTGGTATGTTTTTGAGGTTTCTGATTGTAGTCGATTCTAACATGCACCTAGGATTTGAAGATCTTGCCTCTAAACATGATATTTAGAATTAAAATTTTTGTTCAACGAATGTATCCAAATTCCAAACATAAATAATTTTACCTTAAACTCATTTTTTGATGGGCCAGTTTGACTTTTTCAAAGAGAAAAGAAAATTCAATTTTCAGCACCATAGAAACAACCAAATACGCTGAAACTATTTAACATCAATTCAAGGGTTTACAGTATACTACAAATTTGTTCGCTTACGCGATTCCACCTATTGAAATTTTTATGTCAAGCATAACTGATGTTAATTGTAAAATTTTCATCACCACAATTTCCATATACTCAATAGATCACAGAAGAATTTAAGGTTCATCAAACCTATGAATCACACACATAAATACGGGCACAGACACATCCACATCGATAACAATTTAAAAAACGACATAATTCAATGCAATCAGATGACACGCATTCGATAAGTATCGGTGCTTGAGAGGATCAAAATCTAAAATAACTAAACAAAATACTAAACTAAAATCCATCAATATAAAACAACAAACATGCAATGAAAAACATGTTGGGTGTGTTTCAATTAAACATGATTCAGATCAGATAATATATCACTTTACAAATTACATCCCAAATATTAATAAAGCTTCAATTAATCATTCATGAACAATATTTGACATTCTAAAAATCCCAAATCGAAATCAACATGTGAATAACACAAAATTAGTTAGAGAGAGAGATGAATCACCGTTGATAATAGAGATCTGGAGGTAGTAAGCGATTTGATGATGATGATGATTGGTTTGGGGGTGGAATTGGGTGATGAACGATGAGGGATGTATCTTCTTCTATCAGTGAGCGAAGGGAAAACCAGAATTGAAGGAATATGAGGGACGGATTTGACCGATACATAAGGACGGATCAAGAAATACAATAAATAAGTCTAAATTAGCGGAAAAATATATAATAAATGTTGCATTAATATTGTATAAAGAATAATAAATGTTGGATTGATATCGTTTATTCAAAAACAAAATGTTGTAATTGTATTGTAAAATGGATAAATAATTGGAGCAAAAAAAAATAACATAGAGGATACATATTGTGAGATAGATGGAGTACATTCTCATAAAACGTTTTGACATTTGACACTAATTAATTAATTAATTTTTTTTTGGACAAAATTAATTAATTAATTTTGTATGGAAAATAGATATTATAAGATTATCTACAAGAGAACACTCCATTTTGGGTGTTTGAGTGAACCATGCATGTACACGTTATCTATTTTATAATTTTCAATTATATTACTTAATAAGCATCTAATCTCTCCAACCCAACACTTCAGAAAAAAGTTAGACCATCCACAATAGTGGGTGCTTAACATTGTAGAGTAAAATATATGGGTGCCTATGGAGAAGGGGTGGTTATGGAAGCATCATCTCTTTTCATTTTTTGTTGGTCCTATTTAATAAAATCTTAATAAATTAAATAAATTTTGTTAAATGTAATGATATAGAATTATTTGTGGGACCTATTTAATAAAAATTTTTGAGGTGTTGGATGGGAGAAAATTGGTGCTTGTTAAGTATTACCGTAAAATTAATGATGTAGACACAGGGAACTCATTTAAGTACCCAATTTGGAGTGCTCTGTTGTGGATGGTCTTGCTAAATAGGTCCTATCAATAACTCAATATCATTGTATTTCAACAAAGTTTCTTGATTTGTGTATAATGTCCACAAATATTAAAGAGAGAGAGGGTGCTTACATTTTTTTTAGAGAGAGAGGGTGCTTACATTTTTTTTAGAGAGAGAGCGCGCTTACATAGCCACCATTTTCTATAAGCACCAAACATTTTCTCTCCACAATGAGAGTGCTTATTTATTTCGATGCTAATTAGGTGAAACACCCACTGTTATAGATCTACGTTATTTTATAAAATTCTTATTAATAAATAATGTGAGAAAAATAAATTGAAAAATTGAAAAAAAAGTAATAAATATTTAAGGTATAATAAAAAAAGTAATATGAATGTCTCATTAGTCATGTAAAACGACTTATGATTTGTGATTTGGTATAAAAATTTTCTACCAATTCGACTTGTAATTTGGTATTGAGGAAGTACTACTTAAATTTCTTCCTAATTCTATCAATCTTAAAGTAGCTCTCTTCAATATTAATTAATCCTTCCATCTCAAAAGAATTGACCTTTTTATATAAAAATTTTGTTCTAAAATAATTGTCTCTTTCAAATTTCAACACAATATTAATTATTATTTTCAATTGTACTATCTACTACATCTGCCTTAATTATAGAATCGTTATTAGAAATATGAAAATTGTTGTTTTGACATAAGAAACTTCCTAAAAACACAAGTAAATGACCAAATTACTCTAGCCTACCGTTGGCAAATCCGGCAGCAGTTAACTCCTGCTGGCATCAAAGGAAGTTAACTGCCTCTGGCTTTGCTGCATTTAAGTGCAATTCTAGTTTTGATTTTACGTGTTTCGGTCGAAAAATCAAAATAAATCGAAACTTATTTGGAATTTTACGAAACTTTACATATCCTCTATATTTATTTTTATAGAGTTGTCTACAAAAAATCAGCTCAAAATTCAATTTCTAGGTCGACGTTTTGATGTTTTGGTTTCTTGAATTTTTGGCACATTAAAAATTCATATTCAATCCATCCGTTGTCAACAAATTTTAATTTTTTGTGGAAAAAGTTTTTCTTATGTCCTTAACATGTGTGAAAAAAATGATGAAAAATCTCGATCTATATATAACTTTTCCAGACTTGCAGTTGGAAAAATATTGCGATTTTACGCGTTTCAGTAGAAAAATTCAAAATAAATTGAGGCTTAGTCAAAATACTACTTAAATTTGCAGATCCTTTATATGTATTTTTATAGAGGTGTCTACAAAAAACCAGCTCAAAATTCAATTTTTAGGTTGATGTTTTGATAATTTGGTGTCTTAAGTTTTAGGGGCGTTAAAAATTCATATTTAATTCGTCCCTTGTCGAAAAATTCAAATTTTTTGTGGGAGATGTTATTTTTTTTGTTCTAAACATTAGCGCAAAAAATAGTGAAAAAATTCAACCTCTAGGACACTTTTTCGGACTCGCACTTGGAAAAAAATTGCGATTTTTCATGGTTCGGTCGAAAAATCAAAATAAATTGATACATAGTCGGAATACAACGAAACTTTATAGACACCTCAATAAAAATACATATAGAGGATGTGCAATGTTTCGTAACATTCCTAATAAGTCTTGATTTTTTTTTTCAATTGCGATTTTGCGCGTTTCAGTCGAAAAAATAAAAAAAATCGAGTCTTATTCGGAATATTACAAAACTTTGCACATCCTCTATATGTATTTTTATAGAGGTGTCTGTAAAGTATCTTAAAATTCCGAATAAGTTTCGATTTATTTTGATTTTTCGACCGAAACGCGTAAAATCACAACTGGAACTGCACTTAAGTGCAGCAAAGCCAGAGACAGTTAACTGCGTCTGGTGCCAGCGGCAGTTAACTGCTGCCGGATTTGCCAGCGATACTGTTGGGGGTAATAGTTTTTATTTTGTTTGTTAATAATTTATATTATATTTATCAAAAATTACAATTTTTCATATAAATAAGTGTAAAAATATTAATTTAATTTAAATCACCCCGTGGTAGAGAAACTTTTGAATAAATGATCTCCAATCATTTTATGTTTTTCTCCTTTATTGTGGTGTTGGCCATTTTTTCGGTGTGTTTTGATGATATGCTCTTCGGGAGTGTTTGAGGTTTCTAAAGGAGCATACATCTAGGGGCGATGATTCAATTGACCGATGAAGGAGAAACCTCCCAATTGTTTAACGGAAATGCTTAATCAAGCAGAAAGAAAGTTCACGACAAATACATGAATTGTTTTTTTTAACCATTAGACACAATAAGATGCTCCAACCACTCTCTATCACAGTGAAAAAAAAGGTTTGAGTAACAATCAACATGATTTGCCGTAAAAAAAATAAATAAAACAACATAGATTGTTTAATCAGAAGCACTACTTATGCCTTGACATTTTTCCTATATTCCACTTTTGCTCTCAAGATTTATAAAAATATGGCTAATACACACTTTCCTTTTTAAGTCAACTTTTCAAGACTTGGCCAGGGTTGAACAATGCCTTTATGGTTTTCTTTTCAAACAAAAAATATAGACTCGTTCGTTAGCATCTATTTGACAACATTTTTTCACAAGCCAAGCATGCGTTTACTTTACCAAACGACGTTCCTCCATTTTTTGTGTTGTTTGGATGAAGGAAAAGTGAATTTGTGAAAACGTGGTTTTGGTTTCAAAATGCCAGTTCTGCATAAGCTGAAATTCCTAGCTTCTATGATAGGGAAAACATGATATACTTTGCCTAATTACCCATAAATTCAAGCCTTCAATTTCTCTTTCTCGCAAGTTTTCTTCCTTTCGTTACTTCACATCACTTCAACCTTAAATTTTCTACTATTTGTGAAGATTTTGCATATCCAAGCTTTCGATTTCCTTCAATTTTTCCCTTATTTTTGCAAATTTCGTGGTAATCTCATTACTCATGGTAGATGTGTTAGTTAGGTGAATTTATTGCATATTACTCTATATTTATATATGATGCTTATGAGCTACTTGTGAGAAACAATCCATTACTCTCCCAAAGTCTGAAGGTGAATACATATTCATATATGTTTTTCTTTGCTTTGATTACTTGTTTCAATATTGTTAATTTCTATTTCCTCTAATTGTTACAAGTTTTACCTTCATTTTTTCATCCTACATCAATGCATTGTATGTATTTGGAACCGATAAAATCCATGTATGATAAGTTGAAATAATTATTTAATGAGAATGCAATTTACTTTTAAATACAATTAAAAGGATAGTTTGGTCATTACACATTCAAAATTAATTTTGATTCAAATTGTCTAAACAACATTAGTTCATAAGATTCACTTATATTAAAGTGTATCCAAACATAAATCAATTCACATCCAACTTACTTTTAACCAAAATCAATTCTCTTATACTCAATTTTATTAAAATCAATTCTCACCGCCCGCCAAACCAAATACACACTTAATAGAACAAAAAAATATAAAAGATGAATTGGCATGAATTTTAAGAGCATGAATTCGCGGGACAAAAACTACAACATGAGGAAACATTTCTTAAAATAAGGAAACATTTTTTTACCTATAAACTACAACTACTCCAACTCAAACTCATGAGAATGGTTAAAACACCACCCAAATTTCCACCCAAAATATATTTTACCCAATTAATAATTTACTGGCGATACAATGAACAAAGTAAGATTAATTACTATTTTTTTTTTACAAAGATTAATTACTATCTATTTATGTGATTTGAAACTATGAAGCCCGAATACGAATACGGATTTGGGTACAATACGATACGGATACATAATTTTTAAAAATAATTTAGGATACGATACAACTATGATACGTTAACAAATATTTTATAATAAAAATTATATATATGTAAAATACTTGAGGATAATAATCATTGATTACTCTTCATTATTATATTATTATAAAAGTCATAATTTTTAAAAAATAATACATGTGATCAAAATAAAAAAATGTAAAGTTTTTGTTTTTTATAGACCATATTATATTTTCATATGTTAGGATATTGAGATAAGCATCATTAAAAGAACTTAATACAAATTTTATCAAATGTTGATTAACTGAATCACCTCTCTCTCGTTACCTTCATTCACAATAAGTATAATTTTAAGTGGTTCATCGAAAAACAATTTTATTGATGCATATCTAAAATTGAATCATATACATCTCTACTGAGTTTTTACAACATTGTCTCACTTTTTTACCCTTCATTTTTTCTCAGATACATATATATGTGTGTGTGTGTGTGTGTGTGTGTGTGAAGTATCTTTGTGTATCTGTGCAGTGTCATATACGTATCCGATAAAATAATTTTTAAAAATTGAAATAATTAATTCCGATACTTCGTGGATACGTATCCGCAAATATCCGTGGAGTATCGATATCTGATATGTATCCGATACGAGTATGTCTCTGTTTTGGAGTATCCGGACTTGATATAAAATTTATATCTTATCATCAAAATTTGTAACCAAGCAAGCAAAATAGTTGATTGGACCCCATTGTTTCTTCGTGCATGATTGATATTTATTTGTTTATTTCAAAGTAGTTAAATTCATAATTTGACTAGCATACTGTGGCATCAAATAATAGACAGTTATCAATTGTTTTTTATTGCCTAAAAAAATGGTTGTTTAAGTGTCTCAATAAATCATTGTCTATATTGTTGACGAAAAGCCTTTTGCTACAATAATATACAACAGTTACAAAAATATTTTATAAATTTGACAAACACTAATGTTAGATTTCATTTTTTTAGCAATAGGTAATCACAGCATAAAGCACACTTAACCACTGTCCAAATGTTGGGTGGCACTTCAGTGACTTTGTGTTCGATGACTTTGATGACTTTAGTGTATTTTAGATGAAAAAAAGTGATGATTGAATGATTAAAATAAATTATTTTGATGAGAGAGAATTATTTGTTAGGAGAGAGATAGAGACAAAGATACCGAAGACAAAGGCACCGAAGTGTTACCCCAAATGTTGCCTATTCTTCTAGCTCTAGTTTCAACAATCGTTTGGTCATATGTGATAGATAAGAATTTAGATTATGGAAGGGACACAATGTAAGTATTTTATCTTTTGGTCCTCTAGTAATTGTTGAACGGCATAGTTAACCTTAAAACATCTAAGCGCCAAAACATCCACACAAATATTAACCCCTAAGACCATTCCCAACCGGGAGTTTATCTACATCTACATAACTTATGACACCTAATAGGTACTCCTATTTGAGAAAAAATTAAAAATGGTGCTTAACGAGAAGAGTGAATTTGTTAAGCGCTCTCGATTTTAATGTTAAAACATTGAAATGTAATGATATAAAATTATTTTCATATGTTAAAAGTTATCTATGAGTCTCGTACAAGAAATTTGCGTGACGTGCAAAGTTAGAGACATTGAAAGTTTATAAAATTATAAATGAGTGATATGTGGTTCTGAGTGTCGATTTAATGTCAAAATAAGTAGCCCTTATCATTTCACCTAATTTTTTTCTTGTGAAAATCATTTTTAAGAACCTTTATTTTACTTTATTTTAAAGTAAGGTTTATATGCTCACTCAACAATGTCACCTTAGCTCTTGTATAAAAAGGAAAGGAAAACAAGCATCAACCAACACAAACACTGGAACAACAATACTCTCCTCCACCAAAACACAATAACAATGTCTTCATCATCTTCTCTTCCTTTCCTATTTCCTCAAACTAATTCAACAGTCCTCCCAAACCCTTCAAATTTCTTCTCACAAAACTTACTATCCACACCCCTCCCTACAAACTCTTTCTTCCAAAACTTTGTTCTCCACAATGGTGACACACCTGAATATATTCACCCTTACCTCATCAAATCCTCAAACTTTTCCCTCTCTATTTCCTACCCTCTTCTCCTCTTTTCAACAGCAATGTTGTACCAAGTTTTTTCACCAGATATCACAATTTCATCCTCACAAAAATCACACACAAACACTACAAAAAACCATGTCATCTCATCCTATAGTGATCTTGGTGTAACTCTTGAAATTCCCTCTTCAAATCTAAGATTCTTTTTAGTTAGAGGAAGCCCTTTTATAACTGCTTCAGTTACAAAACCAACCTCACTTTCAATCACCGCACTTCATAACATAGTTTCATTGTCTTCTTTCGACGACAAAAACACCAAACATACCCTTCAACTTAATAACACTCAGAAATGGATCATATACACTTCTTCACCAATCAACTTCAACCATGATGGTTTCGAGGTTATATCCAATCCATTTTCCGGTATAATTCGTATTGTCATTGTTCCTAACTCCAAATATGAGCAAGTTCTTGATAAATTCAGTTCATGTTACCCTGTCTCTGGTAATGCAAACCTCAACAAGCAATTTAGTTTGGTGTATAAATGGAAAAAGAAAAGTTCTGGTGATTTACTCATGCTAGCACACCCTCTTCATGTTAAGCTTCTATCACAAAGTAATACTGTTAATGTTACTATTTTGCATGATTTGAAGTATACAAGTGTTGATGGTGATCTCGTTGGTGTTATCGGAGATTCATGGATATTGGAAACTGATCCTGTTAATGTAACATGGCATTCTGTTAAAGGTGTTACAAAAGAATCACATGATGAGATTGTTTCAGCTCTTGTTAAAGATGTGAAGGAGCTGAATTCTTCAGCAATAACAACAAATGGATCTTATTTTTATGGTAAAATTGTTTCAAGAGCTGCAAGGCTTGCTTTGATAGCTGAAGAAGTGTCTTATCCTAAAGTGATTCCAATTATCAAGAATTTTTTGAAGGAAACTATTGAGCCATGGTTGAATGGAACTTTTAAAGGAAATGGTTTTCTATATGAAACAAAATGGGGTGGATTAGTTACTCAACAAGGTGTTAATAATTCAGGTGTTGATTTTGGTTTTGGCATTTATAATGATCATCATTATCATTTAGGTTATTTTCTTTATGGAATTGCAGTTCTTGCAAAGATTGATCCATATTGGGGACAAAAGTATAAACCTCAAGCTTATTCACTTTTGCAAGATTTTATGAACTTAGGCCAAAGGGATAACAAAAACTATCCAACTTTAAGGTGCTTTGATTTTTTCAAGTTGCATTCTTGGGCTGCAGGAGTGACTGAATATGAAAATGGAAGGAATCAAGAAAGTTCAAGTGAAGCAGTGAATGCATATTATTCAGCAGCATTGATAGGTCTAGCATATGGTGACAAAGATCTTGTTGCAATTGGATCAACACTTTTAGCATTTGAAATCAATGCTACACAAACTTGGTGGCATGTGAAAGTTGAAAAAAATTTGTATGGAGAAGAGTTTGCAAAAGAAAATAGGATAGTTGGTATTTCGTGGGCTAATAAGAGAGATGGTAAGCTTTGGTGGGCTCCTTCTGAATGTAGAGGTTGTAGGCTTAGTATCCAAGTTATGCCTTTGTTGCCTATTTCTG
>Ga0315914_1009462_pt1 | contig 12515 bp, 5 predicted proteins | sample MpolenodulesMG_FD_203920 | JGI IMG/M metagenome (GOLD analysis project Ga0315914, IMG submission 203920) | Medicago polymorpha root nodule microbial communities from Los Angeles, California, United States - elongated nodules | ecosystem: Host-associated > Plants > Roots > Nodule | place: USA... | reverse complement strand
TCAACTCGTTCTAAAAAAATTGGATTTCGCGTAATAAGTTTTTGATATTCAATAACCCCTGTTAAAAAATAATTGCAGAAATCAAAACATTTATCTATCCAACCATAGGGTAGATCAACCGCTACTCCTCCAATACGAAAATAATTATGCATCATTCTCATACCTGTCGCAGCTTCAAATAGATCATATATTAATTCTCTTTCTCTAAAAATATAGAAAAAGGGGGTTTGTGCATCAATATCTGCCATAAAAGGTCCCAACCACAATAGATGAGAAGCTATACGACTTAATTCCAACATAATTACTCGTATATAGCTGGCTCTTTTAGGTACTTGAATATTTCCCAATTGTTCTGGTCCATTTACGGTTATTGCTTCAGTGAATCGTGGAGAACCCTTTCATAATATCTGCAGCACTTGTATGCTTTTAGCCGGAATTATGAATGACATTGCAAAATGAATTTGTTTCTATTTTAACCTACATATTGTTAAGATGAATTCCTTTTATGGTCATTCATACAAGTAAAAACAAATTAAAAAAGAGTAGTGTTAGTAATCATTGGAGTAGCTGTAGTATAAGTAAGAAAATATACACATATAAACGCAATAAAAAAAAATGGACCCTTTATATATTATTTTTTTTGAAACAACAAATTTTATTAAACAACCTGATCCCTGCTCAAGACGAACAGAGATCGGTGAAACTGAGCATACAAACAAAAGGCACCGTATATAGGCGGAACACCCGAAATAAACATCCTAAAAAACACCCTTGAGGACAACACCCGCCTAAATTCACGCCTCCATCTAAAAACAAACTCTTTCACGGAAACAACCATTGTAAAAACGATATCCCACACTGCTCATCGTCACTACTCACTTCCAAACAAAAAACTCCCCTCAAAACTGAACTCCCAACCTGAACACCAAAGTTGAGCCACCCCCGAAAAAACTCTAATCCAAAAGATCATTCAGCTTCCACCACCGTATATGGACCCTTTATATATTGTTTTAGATTATTCAAAATTATTTACTTATAAGGACACACTAAAAAATGTTGCATAAAGTTAGTCATTGATCATAGAGTTGTAATTTTGAAAAAATAATTAAAAAAAGTTTTATAAATGTAGTACGAAAATGACATTTTTCAAAATAATTGAAGCTTGGTTTTTGTTTCTTTTATCGCCAAGAGCATCTTCAATTAGGTTTCTTTACTTAATAAGAACCACTCCAAATGGATACATATTAGTTAATAGACAATAATATAAAAATTCTCTCACTCATGAGCAACCAACGAGTCCCGTGTTCAAGCTAGAGAGAGTTAAAACACAAACCCTTAGATCAAACCTTAATGTTTACAACTCCATCCACTCCCCTTGTGCGTTTTTGTGTGTCTTCTCCTGTGGACTATCCTCTCCATCTTCTCTCTCCGACAAAGCTAGTTCTTTCACCATTCACACACATATTCTTTTTTGAAAATTCATAGACATATTTAACCTACCAAAATTTTCACACAATTTCTTCAATCAAATAAATAAAAAGGTCTGATTTCAATCTTTCTGCACAATTGCATCTCAGCTTTTGGATATAGAACGTTGGAAAACTTGACCCCTTTAAGTTCCAATTCCAATTAATTTTCACACAATTTCATCACTCAAATATATAAAAAGGTTTGATTTCACTATTACTGCAAATTCCAATTAAATTGACTGCGCATGTAAGCTGAAAGGATGATTGTAGCGTTTGTGATGAAAAAGTTCATGTGCAGCGTAGCTTTAAAATTTGAACTCAATCAGAGCTGTTGATTTTAATCTAACAGACATTAATTGCTCCTCTCATCCCTCACTATAACTAATGACTTTGTGCTGGAAGAGGGATGAAGGCGCTTAGCCACTTAACTAGAAGAGAAGACAATCACGTGTGTGCAGCATTGCATGTATCACAAATAAATATCAACTTTTCGATTTGATCTAGGGGTTGTGATTTAACCCTCTCATTTGATTTCATTTGATACATCCTATATATATATATATATATAAAAGTTATGATATATTCTGTTGACACCAGATACCAACGGATCTGTTGATACTAAATCTCATTTATTGAAGTGGATTAATCTAGAAGCTATTTATTTTGTGGTAATACCATTTTGCGCAACTTTTCGTCTCTAGATGCGATTCAAACATAACGTCATCATTCTCAACTCCTCACATATGTTCTCCTTGCTTTGAGTCTCTCACCATGCTGTTCATTTCTGGACTAATTCCGAGAACCATGATTGTATCTTTGTCTCTCTTTTACAATGTTGTTTTTTCTTCTTTTTTTCCTTCTAATTTTAACCTCAAAAATTTGAAATTGAATCGATTTGTCAAGAAGAAGATGAATTTTTTATTAAAAAATAATAGATTAAATGAATCTATTGGAGATCGTGATCAAAATTTGGGGTTCTAAACTCATTTGATAGCAAATTTGGATCTTAATTTGATTGTAAGTTAGGGATCGTAATCTGATTTCTTCAACCAATATATTTTTCCATTAGCATCATTTAGATACTACACCAAATAATGATTGAAGACCAGGCCTAGCAGGAAAAAAGAATATCGGCCTTTTGAATTGAATCTCATCCTTTAGGAGAACTAGGCCTACCAAGAGATACAAAAATCACCCCTTTTTCTTCTTCTTTTTAGAGGGGTGATTTAGGATCAATTTTGACCAAAAAATCACACTCCCCCTCCAATTGTTTTCTATCCTAATTGAACAAGTGATTTCACATATTTTCTGTTTTCTTTCGTTTGTTTTTGTGATTTCGTCGTCTCTGAACGACTCTGTTTGTTTTGATTTCCCGTCTTTGCGCGGTGTGTTTTTTATTTCTCGTCTTAGTGCGGTGTTTATTTGATTCAGGTTGAAAGATTAACTTTGAGCAAGTGCAGATCCGATCAATGACAATGACTTTGACGTCGTCAACGTTGCAGATCCGGAGACATAAATATAGTCATATTTGTAGGCATAGGTACTTTTCCGTTTTATGCTATTAACATGGATGATGTGAGTTTGTTCACAGATTCATCCTTTTTGTTTTTAGCGAATTTGGATTTATATTATATCGATGTACTCTATCAATTTGAATGAATGAATATCGTTTATTTTTGTCAAAAAAAAGAATTGAGTTTTTCAATTATTAAAAGCTATTGCTAAAAAATAAAACAAAACAATAATGGTATATGGCGAGAGAAAGGATGAAATCTAGAGGTAATAAGGTGTGTAAAATAAATTTAATGGTGACAAACGGATCCTAAACACCCCCCCCCCAGTATATATAATGTACGCATTAAGTCCAAAAGTCCTAGCTCAACTGACAAAAATATCAAAATTGTTTAATGTACGCATTAAGTCCAAAAGTCCTAGCTCAACTGACAAAAATATCAAAATTGTTTGTTCGAACGTTATGATCGAGACTCAAACCACGACACCTCCATTTATGTGTGTACAATTGTAATAACTCTATCATTTCATCTATTTATAAAAAAATGTGTGCATTAAAAACTACTAAATGTTATCTAGTCAGGGTGTAAGTTGAGATGCCTAATGATATTGGAAAGAGAAGGAAGGTTATCGTTGACAAAGAGAGAAGAATGGAAGGTAAGTGCAACCGTATGCACCCAGATATAATTAGGAATGTCAATGAGTATCCATGGATACATGTAATATGATATCCGTCTCCACCCCATTATATAAATATGATATGTCCATCCCCGTACACGTGCAAGTATCGTCATATGAGTAATCAAAGGGTATTTAGATACCCACGAATATTCATAGATATCCATGGATTTTTGAAAAAGTTTATTTTTTAATAATCTAAAAACTTTAATTTTTAAACATCTATTTTAATTTCATAAGTCATACATAATCCATTTAAATTTCATAAACGATACAAACTTCATAGTCCTTATATAATCTATGCAAATTTTTGAGGTTCATAAAAATTCTATATAAAAAGACTCATGTATTCCAAATCTATATCCGTAAAGTAACGAGTAGTTAAATACCTATTTATTAAGTCTTATATTGATTGGTTTTCTTGGGGTTTCTTAACTATTATTATCATTGGCTTCTCTTTTGATTTCTCTTACGGCTCCTTAAATCTTATAGTGATTGGTTGCTCTCGTGGTTCCTTAACTCTTATAGTATTTCATATATATTTCTCTTAGGGTTCTCTAAATATATATAATTGTTTTTCGTTCATTAATTATTGTATACTCTTTTCAAAAAATATTGTGTCTATATATTTTCAAATGGAGGAAATGAAAATAATTATAAATGGTGAAGGTTTCAACTCTTGTTGATCAAGTTGATCGTGTCATATGTCGTTCATAAAAATGAGCATCCCTTGTGTCACACCTCAGGTATCCTACCTCCACCTTATAAACATTAATATTGTGTGAGCTCTACGAGGAATTTCTAGAATTTTCCAGTTTACACACTAGTATATCTAGTGTTCCAACATATATAATTTCTTATTAGGCTTGAACTATTTTTATCCCTAAATTATAAATAGGATTCGAAAATGCTTTCATGCGGTTCCAGATTGGTTTGTAAGTTGCTTTGAAAGTTAAGACAAATATTCTTTTTCCTCTATCTCTAAGATTTTGATATAGCTACAACTACATCTTCAACCTTATCAAAAATTTGCATCATTCCTTATATCATACTACAAGTCAGTGTAGTTGACCTACAACTACTACTTTTGACATTTCATTTCTTACATTTTCATTACTTTTTAGCATTTCAAGTTTACTTATAATTGTATCAATGACCCCAAAATTACTATAAACATGGGCAATCATTGCTTGTTTTACATCTTGAAAGTTATAAAAATTGAGTGTTCTCTATTGTGACTTGTGAGTCCGATAGTGGACTCTCTCTAAGCCATTTTGGCATCAGATCAATGGACACTTTGAGTTTTCTTCAGTTCAAAATAGGAAAATACTGAATTCATACAATGCAACATTATGAAATCAATTGATACCATGACAGTGGATAAAAATCAGCTGAACCTTAACAACATACCCAACAACAAAACAATGAATGGAAACCCAATATAGTGAAGAAAAGCATCGATGAAGAACAGGATCCAATCTTTCCTCACCTCCTCCTCCTCCGGCGCTCTTTCCTGCCTCATCTGCCTCGAACGCATCAAACCCTCCGACCCAACTTGGTCATGCACCTCCCTTTGCTTCGCCGTCTTCCAAATCCCCAATTTATGATATGTCCAAACAAAATCGAATCCAGAATTTAAACAGGTCGCTGTACATTCTTATTTTCAAAGATACATACGTTTGGTGTTTGTTCTGTAAAGTATAATCTGCTTTCCCTTAGAAACATTTAGAACAAAGATTCAACCTCAGCCACAACAATTTATGAGAATCAAATCCTTTGAGAAGAAAAGGGTGTTGTTAGTGTAGCAGAGAATCAAATCCCTTATTGAACACAGATTCAATTCTCGCAATGCTCCACATTAATAACAAATTTTTGACATCAAATTACCATCCTCACCATATATGATTCAAGAAAAATGAAAGAAGTTTGAAGAAAAACAACAGAGAGTATTTCAAGGCTCGCTGGAAGGATTGATTTTTCTCAATGGGGTGACAACGTGAAAGATAATAGATGAAATACCTAGAAAAAAACAACCTCAGCCACAACCACAAGGGTTTTTTTCAAGTTCTTTTGGGAGGAAATGGTGTTGCAGAGGAGTGAAGTGAAGGAGGGAAGATTTTGAGAAGATGAACACATGGGTATAATGGTCTTTTCGTGCTTGTCTGAGAAGCTCAGGGGTATATGGTCTTTTCGCAACTCATTTAACCAATCAACAGAGCCACATCAGCTAATCAGTGACGTGGCAGTGATTAAGTGGGGAGAGGGACGGAATTTTAAATGATTAAATTTTGCAAGGCCAAAATAACAGGATTAACGAATTCAGGGACCAAATTTTAAATGACCCCTATTTGCAAGGCCTGGAACCATGTCAAATGACGAATACTAGATAACTATGTGCTTGTGCTATGTTTTTTTTACAAGATTATCAAGTGATTTCTTAGGGTATAATCATCATAGACGTTTTAGTGATGAAAAATGATATAAGAGATGAAGAAAAGACGAGTGTATAACAATTGCCTCATGCGTGATGCCCACAAGGTTATGTGCGTTGCGCACAAGCTGTTTCGAAAATATTGGAAACACTCGCCTATAAAATAGAGAGGCCCTACTTCATTGGAATAACATGCTAAGGCGATAAAAAATAGGCGAAATCGCGATTTGGCAAGGTTATCAATGACCAGATGTATTTCAGAGGCGAGGATTCATTCATCATACCGTAATCCTTATTTATGTATTTCTTTACATATTCAATTGTTTATGTTTAGTTAGCATGAGTAGCTAATTTCTTAGATTATGTAATGTTGATGACATTTTCTATAACTACTTGAACCATGTAATATTTTCGGGTTCCTTCGAATACAGTTGCAACACTTAGTTTTATTCGATTATAATTTATTTTAATATTTTTATGCATTTGCATACCTTCATAAACTGATCTAAGCCTCAATGATTATTTAAAACCTGTCTGGTCTATTTTTTTCAGTTTTTTTTTTGTTTGTAAATTACCACTTCAGTGAAACCTTGATAATTATAACAAGGCTCAACTCCGTCACAATAATTTGTTCCAAAAAGCACATACCATGAGAAACATTTGAGTTATAAATTAATTCAACAAAAGTTTGATCAAATGAGATATATTATAAAATGAAGTGATAACATCTTTTAAAATATGATTAAACTATTTCTCTTCAAAACACTTCATTCTATCATACTTCGTCAATCAAAACATATAGATATTTAATGAAAGATTTTTTTTTTATTTTAAATATATATAAATCATTATTTACACTTGAAAAACTAAAGTTGCATATATGGTTTTAAAAGAATATCGAATATGGGTTGATTAATTATTTTTAAGAAATTTTAGAGACACAGTCTCATCAATAATTATTGCCCAATATTTAAAATTTAAGAACCTATTGCCTCAATTTCTCTTTTGGTATTATAATTTTTTTTTATCAAATCAACCATTTTTATTCTTCATGATCAATTTAGCGCTTCATTTTAAAACTTAAATGTTAAAAAGTGTCTTAAGGACACGATTTAAGAAGATCAATGTAATCCTTATTATCCTCTTGAAAAATGTGTATTTGAACTTTTTTATTTTTTTCAACACAACTTTTTAAAGTTTAAAAACTGTTATTTTTACTTAAAAGAAATTCTTGTAATAATTTTTTGAGGGAATTCAAATCCATCTAAGCAAATCCTATTGTTTGGATGATTTTTTAGAGGGTTTTTAAAATGATAGGAATTTATGAAGTATTTTGTCAAGTTAAATTTAGAGAATTTCAAATGACACCTAAAAGTTAGAAATTTCAAATTTCTTTTTTGTCATTTTTCTATATTTTCCACTATTTTCAAGTTGACCCCAAAATCATTTTTGAAAATTGTAAGTTGAATTACAATTTGGCCACTTAAACTTTTCAAAAATTACAAAATGACCCCTCAAGATTTAAAAATTTGCAATTTGACCCCTCAAGATTTAAAAATTTGCAATTTGACCCATATTTGTCAATTTCAAATTTGACCCCACTTTTTTTTTATTATTATTTTTATTAAAGTAGTCTAAAAATATTAACAATGAAACTTTTTATTAATCTATCCAAACAAAATTATGTTAAAAAATAAAGACAATTCAATTGAATCATGTAAATCTTCTAAAATTTTCCAATTTCCTCCTTCAAACACACTCGTAAAAGATTTGTTAACATAAACCAAAAAAATTAATAAAACAATAAAAATAAATAAATGAGAGAGGCTGTTGTTGGTGGGGTATTAAGAATTGACGTGAGTCATGTATAATTTATAAATAATTTTGTCTATGTTTTTGATCTTGTCTTCTTTGAACTGTAGATTAGAAGAGGACAAAACTATGCACAAATTAATAGATTCTTTGGCTCAACAAATGTGATTTTGTCAATACTTTCACCATTTAATTAATTTGCAAATTATAAAAATTGAATTTATAACAAGTGTACCCAAACCAATCATTTTGTAATTTATTAATGTATTTTCGTACAAATATTTTTGTTATTCAAATTCAATCGTTTCTTTTAAGTTTTGAGTTTGTATTATGCTTTTCAAATTATTCAAAATCCAAACGAAACTGATGGTGCAGGTAGAGTAAGACAAATACATGAATACGACTACATCTCTGTGGGAAACAGATCTTAGGATAGGGTAGGATATATTTTTCAAATGAGAGGCTCAAAGTTTATGCAAGGATTACACTCTAAAATGTATATTTATACTTATACTTAAAATCTTTTAAAGAAATAAAAATATATATATCTATATTAAAAATAACAATTTTCAAACCTTTTAAAATTATTGTAAAAAAAAAAACCTTTTAGGGCTCGTTTGATGGTCAGGATATGATATAAAGCTGGATACAGATAAGATATGATAATGACATGATAAACATTAATCATATCACGTGTTTGATGCGCACATGATAACAAACAAGATATTATTATAATTAAATGAAAAAATTGCTCTCATAATTAATTAAATATTGTAAAAATGACATGTTATTAATTATATTAGAAAATACATGCTATCATTATTTTAAAAATGACAATATTTTAAAAATGACAGAATATCAAGATAATAAATAAGGAATGATCTTCTAATCAAATCAGGATAATTTCTAACTAAGTCTATACTCAGGATAGAAATTACAAAAGAAAGTCAGGATATGATAGAAAAATGGTTTATTTTATCATATCCCTTTGGTGCGTCAAATATGAGATTTAAGCAGGATATGATTAATGTATCATATCCTGTCCATCAAACAAACCTTAAAAGTTAAAATCATCATTTTTAAGTTAAAATCACCATTTTTCAACAGGGTAATATTTTTTTTTTTCTTCTTTTAACTAATGTCCTAAGAATTCTTTCATTTCCCTACGGGGCTTATTTAAGTACTCTTTGCAGGTAGGTCAAGATGTCTTGCTTTGTATAAAGTCGAAATCAGATTCTCTGTAATCATAAAGTTCTAATTTCAATGGTTAAACAAATCTGAGCTAAAGAAAACGAATATAACACCCTTATTTAAAATGAGATTTTGATATCTGAACCACTTAGATTCTTTTAATGGATAAAATCATGCCAGAACCTATTTCCATCTAAAACATGGACAAACCAATGTTTAGGATATGTACTAGGTAGCGTAGTTTAATTATTTTCAAATATTTACTTTTTTTTTTTAAGAATTATGCTTACAACAAACTATTTAATAGTACATTATTATGTAGTTCCCACCTGTCTTTCTCTCAAATTATTGTAATTATATTATCATTGTCATTTTAAAACATGCCGGTCAATGTTTATTTCTTCTAAAATATGAATATTTTAGTCATAAGTAGTTTTAGATTTAATAATTAGTATATAGTGACATTGTTTGCATTTAAGTTTTGACTAAATTTCCCTAAAAAAAGAAAAAAAGTTTTGACTAAATTATACTTTTAGCCCTCAAGTATCTTAATTGTGCGATTTTGGCTCCTCTAAGTTCACTCCGTTTCTATAATCAAATCATACCTCATCACATTTGTAATAAGGTTGTCATGGTTATGATGATTTTCCATCCGGAAGTTTTACCTCAAATGGTTTTTGATATATTAAATCAGCTTACCATGCTTTGGAAGATGATGTTCCTCCCTATTCTCTTTCTAATAATTTCAAGGTGTTTTGGAAGGGGAAAAGTCCTCCTATAGTACAAAACATTATTTTTTGAAACTTTCTAGTGGATAATTCCTTAAACCCGGATACGGGATTCAGGTGCGGGTACGATACAGGTACACAGATACGTGAAATTTTTAAAATTTAGGATACGATATGATTAAGATACGTTATCATAAATTTTATACTAAAACTTATATGCATGTAAAATACTTGAAGAAAATAAACATTGATTACTCTTCATTATTATATTATTGTAAAAGTCACAATTTTTTAAAAATAATACATGTGATCAAAATAAATAAAAAAATATAAAGTTTTCTTATAAAACATATTATATTTTCATTCATATGTTGGGATATCAAGAGAAACGTCATTAAAAGAACTTTACACAAATTTTGTCTAATGTTGATTAGTTGAATCTCCTCTCCCTCGTTATCTTTATTCACAAGAAGTATAATTTTAAGCGGTTCATTGAGAAACAATTTTACTGATGCATATCTAAAATTGAATCATATACCTCTCCACTGAATTTTCACAATATTGTCTCACTTTTTTACCCTTCATTTTTTCTAGGATACGTATTTGTGAAGTATCTTATAAATATTTGTGTATCTGTGGAGTATCCTATAAGTATCCGATAATTTTTTTTAAAATAAAATATTTAATCATGATACTTCTTGGGTACATATCCGCGAGTATCTGTAAAATATTGGTATTTGATATATATCTGATACGTGTACATCTCCGTTTTGGAGTATCCAGGCTTCGTAGCTCCTTACTAATGTTGAACGGAAACATCTGGTATGTAAGATTTTGATATTTGTACAAGATGTCTCCGAGCTCCTAGGACTATTATGACAGATGGTCAGAACATCAGCTGGATTTGAATCATATTGAGAGGTTCTTTAAGAAAGAAGAAGATGTTTCTTTTGTTCTTTTGAGGCAATCAGAAAAGAAAGAAATAGCCAATATAGTCAAGATAAGTATGTATTTACAAAATACTGTCTCAATTCATCCTATTTCGTCCGATCCAGGATGTGATGGGGTTGCGAAAGACGAGCTTTCTAGTTCCGATTCATTCTTGAACAAAAATAGACTTTTGGGGTTACTTCATGACCGGAATAGGGCAAGATACTTGTTACACCATGATTTTGAATCAGAAGAGATATTTCAAGAAATGACAAATCTATTCAATCTATCAATAACTAAGCCGGATCTAGTGTATCATAATGAATTTTCTTTTTCATAAATGAGGTCAACTCCAGGGATGAATCAAAAAAGAAATCTTTATTGGTTCTACCTCCTCTTTTTTACAAAGAGAATGAATCTTTTTATCTACACAATACCTATGGATACATAAAAAATCTATGGAATCGATTCCATCGCAACTTGGAATATGGAATTCAAAGGTATCAAATAGGAAAAAATATTCTTAATCATAGACCTACAGGGAAATACACGACCAACCAACATTTCTCAAATTGAAAAAAAAAACCCAGAAGAAATGGCCTCTTATTTTGATTTATCAAACCGAGAGATCTATGGATAAGGATCCAAATGCATATAAATACAAATGGTCCAATGGGAGTAAGAATTTCTAGGAACAATTGGATCGTTTCATTCTGAGCAGAATAGCCGTTTTCAAGTAGTGTTCGATTGATTCCATAGGAATGCATATTCGATTGATTGGTTTGAGGTTATTGACAAAAAATATTTGGAGGATTATGATTATGACGTTGCAAATGAGTTCTATGAATATTTTTTTTACTATGGAGAATGTTCTATGAAGTTCTTTCTTTAGTCTTTGTTTATTGCAATGAGTGAAATTGCGATATAAGGCATGTCTACTTCCCCTTCTTCAAGAAGTGTTGTCCTTTTTGGATCGTTTAGATTGAAGTTGCGAGATAAGGCATGTCTATCATGAGGCAGACAAGTGTGCTGATCTCGTTGCAAAGTTAGGTCATAACGAGAATATGGATTTGGTTGATTTGTCGGGCCAACTGTCTTTGTTACCTTACCGTTGTTGCATCCCGATGATTGTAGAGTGACCTATTTTCCTCCTCTTATTCCTTAGCTTGCATTGTTTTTAAGAAGCTTAAATAACCTATTCAAATTAATACCGAAAAGAATCGAACCTGCATTGTTAATTCCTCATCATAAAAAAATGTGTTTATGAAAATGACGGAGAGAGCAATTAATTAGTTTAGACAATACTCAACAGTACTATATTACTTTTCCAATCTCATGTCAGTTTTAATAATATGTATTTATGCATAGGTAGATGGATTGGTATGGTTCTTAATGTTAGGGTCAATTGAAATATATTAATAAGCCACGTGATTCGTATGTACTAATAGATATTCATTTCACATATGGCCATGAAGGCTTAATGAATTGTCTCTTGGAGTTTTTCTTTAGGTATTTATTTCTACAACCACCACCTCTAAAAAAAAAAAATATTCTACAACCACTATTTCTGTTTTCTCAGTTCATCATATCATAGATAAATAAAACAAAATGAGAAACATTACAAAAATAGCATGCTTCAATATTCTCTTTCTTTCTATAATAGCACTTCATGTTCAATGCCGTTTTCTTCCTAATAAATTGATTTCCAATGGAGTTGATGATGTTCAAGCAGAAGAAGATTCTTATCTACTTCTTAATAATGAT
>Ga0315914_1009458_pt1 | contig 12518 bp, 8 predicted proteins | sample MpolenodulesMG_FD_203920 | JGI IMG/M metagenome (GOLD analysis project Ga0315914, IMG submission 203920) | Medicago polymorpha root nodule microbial communities from Los Angeles, California, United States - elongated nodules | ecosystem: Host-associated > Plants > Roots > Nodule | place: USA... | reverse complement strand
CTTTTTGATCTTGCAAATTAGGTCTTTGCTTTTACAATCTAATTATTGTTGTTAATTATTATTATTTAGTTAGTTTAGTGTTGATTTTGGTATTGGTTTAATGTTGATTTTTTTTTTTTTTTTTTTGTATTTTGGTGGCAGATTGTGAAGTGAACTGTGATTTTGAAGTTGGTTAGTGTAATGTCTCCGACAGCGGTGGTTACGGAGGAGGAAGGGCGGCGCGAACTGTCGTCGACTGTGGAACGGAATTACTTGGGATTGTCTGATTGTTCATCAGTGGACAGTTGTGATTCAACTCTCCCAAGTTTGTGTGATGAGAAAAAAGTGAACTTGAATTTGAAAGCTACCGAGTTGAGGTTGGGTCTTCCTGGATCTCAATCGCCCGAGAGGGAAATGGATTCGGATTTTTACGTAACAAAGCTTGATGAGAAACCATTGTTCCCTTTGCTTCCTGCAAAAGATGGTTTGCAGAAGAATGTGGTTTCGGGGAATAAGAGAGGATTTGCTGATACCGTTGATGGGTTTTCACAGGTGATTAGTTTAATCAACTTGGTTTATATTGTGAGAAGTACATGTTTTGTTTTGGTGGTTAGATTGATTGTTTACAATATTTGTTATGCAGGGGAAGTTTAATGGTAATTCAGGGATTAACGTGATGCTATCGCCTAGACCTGTTGGAGCTCAGGCGAGCACAGTGAAAGAAATGCCGAGTAAGGTTTTGCAGGAAAGGCCTTGTGCAGCTAGAGGAACTACTGGTCATAATCATGCAGGTGCTGCTTCTGTCGCTGGTTGTGCACCGGCATCAAAGTAAGTAAAATCTATCAACTCAAGGATCTTGATTTACACGAAACTAGTAGCTAAACAAACATTTATGATTTAGTTTTCTGTGTTTTTAGATATCCTAATCCTGATATGGTAAATTTTCATATGTGCCAGGGCACAAGTTGTTGGTTGGCCTCCTATAAGATCATTTAGGAAAAACACGATGGCAACCACTTCCAAGAATAACAACGATGAAGTGGATGGAAAACCAGGTCCCACTGCACTCTTTGTGAAGGTCAGCATGGATGGTGCTCCCTATCTTAGGAAGGTTGATCTAAGAATGTATACAACATATCAGCAACTATCGTCTGCCCTTGAGAAGATGTTCAGCTGTTTTACCCTAGGTGAGCCGTTGTTATTTTGATTTACTTTAACAATAAAATTTGTTTTTGCCGATGATTAAGTTGGTTGTTGCTTTATTTTTGTTCTGAAACCTTTGGTGATTGTGTATTGGCAGGCCAGTGTGGTTCCCATGGAGCTCCAGGAAGAGAAATGATGAGTGAGAGCAAGTTGAGGGACCTTTTGCATGGTTCAGAATATGTTCTCACCTATGAAGATAAAGATGGAGACTGGATGCTTGTAGGGGACGTACCATGGGAGTAAGATGTTTTTTTAAATTCTCTGTTTTTTGCATCTTGTTTTCTAGTTATATTTTTTCAAGTAATAGTCGCTATTTTGCTTCTGAGACAATGGAGTAAATGCATTTGCAAATATAGTCTAAAAAGTAAGTAATCATAATTGATCAGTAAAACACTTAATATATTTCCATTTGCCAATAGTTGATTAATTTTGTAACTAACAAGTAATTGTAGGCCATGATGATCACTAGTTTTAGTCATCAGAGGGAGTCCAGTGTCCAGACATGTACTCCTTCCCTTTCAAAATGAGTGTCATTTAAGGTTTCTGCACACAAATTAAGAAATGCAAAAAAGTTGTCAAAAGACAACCTTTTTACTAAACTACCCCGTAATAACTATTGGTATGTTTCCCACAAAGGTAGAATATATTACGTTGGAAGTAGTATAGACAACATTCATTAGAGGGCATAATTGGGAAATTTTACATTGAAAAGTGAACATGACATTCATTTTGAAACAATTTTTTTTTTGTTGCTAAAGAGACACTCATTATGAAACGGAGGGATTGGAGATTATGGTATTGTATATAGAGCAAGTCTTACTTGTATGCCCCCTTGGAAGTCCTGAAAGACCAATTGAGCCATACTTTTGGGTTGACTTATTTTCTAGTTTCTACCTAAATCATGTTTCAAATTTAAACATATATCTTATATACAAAATTGTTGGGTTGAATCTCTCCGATTTACTGGTTAATCCAATTTCCATGTCTACTCATAGGGACATTTGTGGTTTAGATGATTATTGCTCGTGTATGTTCCTGGAATACTAGGTCTAGTGACCAATCATATGTTTTTTCATGCCAAACAGCTGTGGTATGATATTACTTTTTCTTCTTTTCAAATACTACCTAAAATTCAAGGGCTCTTGTTTTATTAGCGATTCCTGAAATTTGCTCAACATGGATAACCCACTAATATCACTCAGTTTGATTCAAAATATTGTGATAAAAGGTTATTCATCAAATTGAGAGAGGGATATAGTGAATTGAGAATGTTAATAATGCAAATGATTGAACTGGTAATTTTAATGGCAAATTGGGGGGCTCATGGCTACCAAGAACAACTTATGGGTGCATAATATATTAGAAATGCGAATTATATTTTTGATAGATGTTACACCAAGTATAATGGATATTGCATGCAATTGCTCATCTAAGTAACTTGCCACTTGCATGAAAAAGGATGAAGAAAGTTTTCCCTTTTTAGAAAGCAAAGTTATTCAGAAATCACAGTTCAGCATGCACTGTCCTTAAGTTTCTTGCTGTCTTATCAATCCAGCTACATAATTTTCTGGCAAATTCAATATATTTAAAAATGTGAATCAATTCAATGTATTCAAGTGTATTTTGAATTTTTTTTTGAAGGAAAAAAAAATCAAAATACACTTCAATTCATCGTATTTTGATTTTTTGAATTGTTATTTTTGTCTTTTTTGTGTAATGATACATCCGGTACTGAAGTGCTACATAATGATGCTGGGATGTACTAAACTAATGCATTTGAGTTCGGACAAAAAGTGGAATATTGTAGATAATGATCTGCTTCATAACACAATGGCGATATGGCATTGGCAAATTAGTATGAACGGGGAGGGGGGAATTCAGTAGGGGTACTTGAGGAAATTTTGAGGAGGAATAGTTAGGATACGGGGCTTTGGCATCGAGGGCTTATGTGCACGACCCTCTTAAGAATCTTCAACGCATTTTTTTAAATAAATCTCGTCCTTTGTTTCTCCCATCTTATATGGATCAATAGGGTTTTTGTGTTCCGTAAGGTGTCTATCTCCATTTTTTTTAGAAATTCAAGTTCCAATAGAAGTGTCGTGTATGCTATGACTTGCTCATTAGTATCGAGACTGAAGAATTTGATCATGGCCAAGACTGTGTTGCTGAATGAGATTATTAATAATGCTAGCAACACACTTTTCAACACACTCTTTGATTGATTAAAATTCACATGGGTCCAACCAAGTTAATATGGGACCCATATAATATGGTGGGACACATGGCAATTGACACCCAATTCATGGTGTGTGTTGAAAAGTGTGAGTGTGTTGCTATGGGCTGGTCTATTTAGGCATCAAGTGTTGATGCAAATTCTAGTCTCTGAAAACCAAGAAAATGGACTGAATGAATGACACAAGGTTTGCATCCCCCCTCACTAAATTGCAATTCCTTATTTATGTGCAGGATGTTCGTCGATACTTGCAGAAGGCTGAAAATCATGAAGGGTTCTGATGCCATTGGCTTAGGTATGTATTCTCAGTGATGTTTGGCTGTCGCTACAATCAGTATGAAATGTTGGAAATGTGGACTAATTAATTAAAGTGGGGGCAATGAATTAAATTTGAAGGTTCATAAGATTTTTCCTACGCGTGCATCTCTATTTTCAAGCAATATACAAGTGGTGGTTATGTATCTGTAAATATCCACGTACTAGTGTATTTGTAAACAAGCCAATAATTTTTAACATGAGTTATTTAAGTGTATTTGGAATGTCCATGCTTTGGTATTTGTCTCCTTTATTTCTTTGCGGAATTCTGAAATGAATTGATGGATTATGATCCTGATATGTGAAATGAGATCACTCTAGTATATACATCCAGATAAACATTTTGTCTAGATAACAGTATATCCTTATGTCATTGAGTGCTTCAAACATTAGTTGGGTATAATAATGCAAGGCCGTGAAAAAAAAATCATATCCTTATGCTCTTTGAATTGCAATATTAATTTTATTCTAGACTAGATTGCTTCCTGCCTTTGATTTGGGTCAATCAATAAGCAAAACTGAATACTGCAAATACCAAGAGTTGCAAAATAGATACTGGATTTATTCAGTGTAGTTTTTTAGGAATTTTATTTGGAGATTTCAGCTCCACCAAAATAAGTATATTTTAGTTGGAACATCATTTGCTATTTGTAACATGTGGGAACATTAGATAGATAAGACCTTGTTTTAGCAAATCCTACATAACATTATAACCTTGATTCTAAGCTCTCATTAGCATCAACCAAAGTCAATTTAAGTTTAATCATCGTTAACTTTGATGTACTTTCCCGTAACTCCAATTTATCTGCCTCTCTTTGCTCAAGTGCATTTTCTTTCCTCCACAGCTCCCAGGGCCATGGAGAAGTCCAAAAGCAGGAGTTAGAGGGTGTCCGGAAAATGATGACTGCCTTTGTCCAACCAAGTGTTAATGCTGGATCCAAGGACTGTAAAAAGCAAAGGATTATGACTAATTCCCTGGCATTGGCAGCTAAACGGTTTTCCGGTGTTATTTATTGTTACATCCCTGAAAAGTTTGTTATATTTGTTAGCACTATAATATCTTGTGAAGTTATCTTCTAATATTAGTTTTGTGGAGTCTGTAATCACTATAGGAAAACCTGTTTGTTTGGATGAATTGAATGTCTCTTACGGAACATTGTTTGTGTTTTCCCACTCTTTCTTTCCTCCTAATCGTGAACAACATTCGTTCATGCCCACTTTTTGAATCGAGTTGTTCCCACAGTGTGACAGTAGGTAGGTTATGGCTGTTCAAAATGAGCAAGAGTTGCATTAGTTGTGAACAAGGAAGAGAAATTTCATATAATTTTTAACACGGTCAACCACCTTTCTAGGTTATATTAGCAGGTTTCGTTTATTGACATAATAGTCGTAATGTGAATTATTAACACGGTCTTTGAGTCCATACCATTATTGTTTTTCCATTTGTAAGCACACATGTATGTGTCCTCATAACTTAAATTTCACATGAATAATTTAGTATCAAAATATGAAAAACACATGGATGTCAATGACTTAATTCAGGAATGAGTAACAAGCACGATATTAATAAACTATAAATACAATAATTGATTACAAGTAGAGAACTCCAGTTTCGGTTCCAACTTTTGGGATGGCATGTGTTATCTAAATTTACCTGCTTAAAATGGCATGTGTTATATTAAGTTATCTAAAGCTGCTACTGCAAAATATATACAGAAGCGAGTTAATATAGGTTATATAAACTCAGTCCACTTAATGTAGCCACATCAATCATCCCTTTTTTTTTTCAAATATAAAAGCCCTTTTGTATTTATTTTCTTTTCCCGCCATCAAATGAAATTATTAAATATATAGAAATTTTTGCTTTTTACCAATTAGTATTTTTTTATTTCCACTTTAGTAATTTGTATCAACCAATTGGATGACAATTGTATATCTTTGAGGAGTAACCTTGTGAAAAGTTATTTGATCGACTAGAATAGCAACAACTTAATATGTATTATTTGAATGGAAAACAATTAGGCGACTAATTTGGGGACTCTAATCATGTTAAGAATTTACTCTCTTTTTCTCTCTACCATTTGACTATATTTGGAAGATAAGGTTGTCAAGGTCATAGAGAAATTTACTTCTAATCTGAGAAAATATTGAAATTTCAAATTGCCAAATCACATACACAGTCCGTACAAATTTCATCTCCAACCATGCAGTGATTTGGTTGATCAATTTTGTCTTTTAAATCAAGATATAGCATATGGTTTCGATGTACGTTCCATCTCAGCTGAAACTTAAAAAGCAAAAAAAGGGGCACTAAAAATTGTTCCACCTCGACCAAAAGAAATGCTATGATAGTGCTTATATAGTTCAAAGGTATCTACTTCAATTGCTGTGGGGATTGGGGTTATTTGAATGAGTGGAATTTATTAAAACTTATTTCAACTTCTCCCTTCCTCACTTCTTTTTGTCCTCCCAATATTTTATTATTTTATTTAAGTTTAAATTATACTTTGTTCAAAGCTTGTTCTAAATTCCTCAACATCAACTCCCTTTTTTTATTAGATCATATTTGTTGTAGTGTTGATAAATTGCTTAACTTAGATCTTTGAACGGTTTGTTCATATAGAGAACTCATTTAGCTTAGCATATGTGAGTGCATTGGCTTAAGAGTTATGTTTTGCTTCTCACTTTGGTCACTTATAAGATAACTTTTTTTGACAGATGCTCACTAAGTAAGATATGATCTTTGGAAAAATACATTTCAAAATGTTATCTACAATTACATACTAATACTATTTGCGATATTTAATATCAATCTTGGAATTGCCCTTCCCTAAGTCAATGTGCTTTTTCAAGTCAATTACACTTTACTGTCTCACGTGAAAATCACACATAAAAGTCTATTCCCATAAGTTAGCATATTCTTTCTAGGACAGTTTGATATATAATGTTGACTTTACTAAAACAAATTTGGGCCCTCTACAACGGCAGTACATCTGACCGTATTTCGTTAGATTAAGAAATAACTTTTTTTCTCTCTTAATCTAACAATCTACAACCAATCGTGCCATAACGTCGATTGAACAGACAAATTCTAAACACAACTCTTACATAAGTTCTAATGTTCTTTAAATTAATTTATTGATTGTTTAAGGTTTTTCTTGTTGTTGTTATACTTCCTGTTTCTATAGAAAGAAATCTTAGTCACTTGAAGTTTGGTCGGAGGATAAATAGTGTATGATCAAGAATAGTATTAATAGAGCTAGTGAACAACTGACCCCAAATACAAAGGAGGAGAATAAAATGTGTGAAGGGTAAAATAAGATATAGAAGCTCCCGCAAAACTATAAGCAACCTTTATTTACTTGTCGTGAACGAACATCACTTTATAATAAGAATGGATAGCAATTATTAATATGCATCTTATTCTAAGTTAGTATTATAATTTAAACTTTGCATCGTTGTCGTTCTCTACTTTTGACTTCTCATTACTGTCGAACTTTATGGTTGCCAATACTATTAGTTTAAACATTGTTAGTGATGCATAATGGGTTTGAATTAATTATTGGCCAAAAGCATAGAATTAATAATATAGGTACACTGATTATTGTTTGTCATTTCTTCTGGATACTATGGACTATAATTAATGTTCTTGTGCCTACATGGAAATATGATGGCGTTCCCTCTAAGGGAAACACAACATTTACATGAGAAAAGTTTATGATATTAGTGGGAATTTGCTTTTCTAAGGTAGAATCGTGTAGAAAATGGTAGTACATGATTATAATACATAAATGGAAAGGAGTTAGTGGGGTAAGTGTGCTTGATGATAGTTGCATATGGGAGCCATATGTGAGATCATGAGAATTTATTAGGATTTGATTTGATGGATGGAAAATTAGAAATATTTCATGTTTTAGTTTTGAGTCTCATTCACCAAAATCTGAGAGTTATAAATCAAACTTATATATACGATGTTAATTTACACTCACCTCAAATCATGATGATTTAACTTCACGGTCTATATCCACTTAATTTTGATTAAAAAACTCAACTATTTCTTTTGCAAAACTCTTTAATAAATGTGATTAAAGTAATTTGCATCTATGAATTTAAAAAATATTGTTTAATTCTATTTTTATGTTCATAAGAATCTTAAAGATATTTAGATAGATAAAATTGATTTTTTGGGTCCTTATATATATAATAATTGTGTCGATGATTATAGAAGGGATTGTGTTTTTAGATTAGAGGATCTCTCAATTTTTTAAAAGAAATAGACATCTATTAATGTCACCAATTTTTAAATTAAGAGTATTTTTAAAGGTCAATTTTATGGTGTATAAGTGCAACAAGTCTTGCATCATATTCATATACAATATTTTTTCACCATTGATCAATAAGTTTTGCTATTTGATTAAATGTGATATGATATGACTTATTAATCTAATGATAGAACAAACTTATGTATGATGGAGGATTAATTTGCTTATGCAGATTAGACAAACCATTTACAAGACTTACTTTTAGTATTATACCTCTCTTCAAAGCTTAATTTGGTTAAAACTCTTTATCACAATGATCATGGTTTTATTTTAATTATTTATTTGGAGAGAGAAGGGTGCGTTTAGACTTTGGAGTAGTAGTAGTAGTGTCTAAGAGATATATAATAATCCAAATCTAGAATCTTAGAAGAAAAGTAAGAGATACAATCCAGAATCTTAAAATGAAAGTAGTAGCGTTGGTTGGTTTAATTGTAATCATTAGCTAATATAGTGGAGAAAAGCTGTATATTGGGGAGGTTGTGTGTCAATTATATAATTGATTCATTGAAGTTGGACTTTGATATAACTTGCAGTTGCTTGGAATATTCTTAAACATATGTTTTTCTTTACGAAATTTGTTTGTGTCTATATCTTTCTAAATGGATGAAATGAAGAGAATAATAAATGGAGATGATCTTAACTCAAAGTTATAATGTTCTTGGTATATAACTTGTTTCGGAATATTCTCAACCATTAATATATGATTGTTTAATTTATTTTGTTTTAAGTAGTTTGATCGCGACAATATTTTATTTGCAATCCTGAATTTGAATCTGGATCATCATATTTTTTTCTCTTCAGTGTGTACATTTATTTCAGTATGTGTGGTCGGCGCAAGTTACTATGGTTGGGGTCAGCGCAAATTAACTGCCATTATGTCTTAAACACCGTTGTTAATTATAGCAAGAGTTTAAGACAAACAATATGAAAAGGACTAATCAAAATCCATAGGCACATCATCATGAGCAACGCTACATAATTAGATACAATAATTCTTTTTTTAGACTTGATGTGTAAAGAGAGTGCGGAAGCAAACTTCAATATGTGGGTGATAATAATGTATAACCATCTAATGTAATTATACTTTATGAAGAAATTTGAATTTTGTTAATGATATCGGATGAAATTCAACTCAGAAAAGTACATATCATCATTTTCCACATTTTATATGCAATTCACTTGTTGATAGGTGTTTGAACTTTGGAGATATATATTTGATGAGATCCATACAAAGTGAGCAATTCAGTGGCAATGTGTTCATATTCTTATTTTAATATAAAAAGTTAATAAGGTGGACTTAAATTAATTGCACAAGATTTTCTTTCCTCAGTCATTATTTCAATTATACCTTAAACAATTTTTTATATAATAAAGATTGTTGTTTGTGTGATTATAAAGATAAGAATTTAGATTATATTTTTTTTATTATATTGTTGGTGTCATTAAAATAGATAATCATGTTTAGTTTTATTTGTTATAATTATATTTTTGCTTATAATTAAAGGAAAAAACTTAGGAACAATTCTTTAGGTGCTTTTGGTATGGTTCTTAACTAAATTCACCATGATTTCCTTAAATTCATAATTTTCTCAAACAAACTTTGTTGTATCCAAAAAATTTGTATTTTTAGTTAAGAACCATACGAAAAGCACCTAAAGAATTGTAGATAAGTTTTGTCCTTAATTGAAATCAAAATTTCATAAAAAAAAACATCGTCATAATTTTCAACCGTTAACGCAATAAAAAAAATGGAAAGACGGACACGTGAGTGACCGTGCCGTCTTTTCGTTAGTTGTGATAAAGAAATAAGTAATGAAATTGAAAATCTGAAAGGAATCTTATTAAAACCGTTAAGAAAATTTCTCAAGAAGATCTTGTATTTAGGATGCATGAAGATCTGATCATTATCTATAGCACTTAAACATCAACATCGTGGTATGTTACATTCTTATGGCCTAGACTGCTACTAACATTGCACACACGAACTTGATGCATCGACCGTTAATTAAGCTAGGGCAGCAAATATCTTGTTCAATTAATTTCATGATCTTCTTCTTCAATAATGATTGTACGCGTCTCCTCAACTACCACTCCGTTTGGAATGTCATGTATGTGAGGCACATGTCACTTATGCCATTATCAGAAATTAAATACACACAATATTCATCATATTGGTGTCGTAAGATCAAATTCAATGGATTGAATCAATGTCATATATTTCAATGGAAAAACCGTTCTTATTGTTTATCATTCTAGTACATGGTATTTATGCTATCTCTATCAAATTATATAGGACATGATTCGTCAATTTTTAGTACAACCATAATTTTACTAAGAAAGAGGTATTGACACATAAACCAAAACAATATAGAGAGAAAATAAAAACATAATATGAGTATGAGAAAGAAAGTTGTCACCAAAGTTGTTGTGCAAATATTATTTAAAAATATATATATAATAGGTTAATATTTGTAGCTTCAAAAAAATCACAGCCAAAATGTATCGAGATCGGAGAAATAAAGTTGAAACGTGTTACAACACATGCAACTATTCTTGGATACAATACCGTTCCTGTGAAATTGGAAGCCCGACTTTCTCAGTAAAAATAAGCCCCTAAAAATATGCAATTTTTTTACAAGAGAGAAAAAAACTACAATGTTATTTTTATTTTAGTCTTTTAGAAAATAATTATAATATTTGTTGTTAGAACTTTGTGATTTTATACGACAAAGGTCATTCTTTTATTTGTAAATATGTAGTTGAACTGAATTAGAAGGAGAAGAGAGAGTATTATGGACATATAGACCTCAAATCTATTAAAACTATGCCCAAAAAGACCCTGCAGCCACCAGACTCAACTCCACCATGCATTAGCGCTGGGACACGCCTTCAGTAGTGTCAATGATACAATGTTGTGCGTATATATTAGTATTTTCAGTGCGATATATTAAAAAAAAAAAAAAAATTTGGACCCAAAATTGGGGAGCCCCAACTCTATAGAGCTGTTTGCACCTCCCCAGGGCTGGCCCTGCTTGGATATAGGTATATCGGCGGTAAAATTTTCAGTCAAGAGTTTTAACGTTTATGTATTTTTAAAATTCAAATTCGAACTGAAAATCAATTTTTCCTTGGCTAATATTATGAATTAAACGCGTTTTGTTTTGGCTTTTTAACGGGGATATACTTGTGAGGTAATAATTCAAGCTGCCATGCATGCCCATATGCTGAATGACTAGTATTTTGAATGGTCAATTATATGCAATGTGAGATTAATTATATTCGGTTGGCCAGGATTCTAGTATTTATGAGTCATGGCATGTACCCCAATAATGTTGGTCACACAACCAATCATCATCCTTTGAAAAAAAAATCTTTCATTGTGCAAACATTAATTAAATGTTTTTTGGCCTTAGGTGGAACCTAGCTGATTATGTTTGTTCTTATTTGTTACTTTGAAGTTTTAACCCTTCAATTTTCTTTCCTCAAAACAAATCTAACTTACATCATTAAACAAATAGCACTCAAAACTATGATAGTTTTCCAAATAAATGACCATATTACAATGGTAGAGCAATTATATTTGCTTATCTCAGTAATAAACTTGACCTTAAAGTTTAAACGTAAAAACAAAATAGTAACATTACTAGAAACAGTTGTGATTCACTGATTCTTAAACACAAGACTACGATCTTAATATAAGTAAAGTTTGAGTTATAAAAAAAAAAGAGTAAGGTTTGACTAAATAATTGTTTAAAATTTCTGGTAATGAATTGAATGTAAGTTCTAAATAATTTGTCACCTTATTCTTATGAATTCAAATTAGTAGTATTCCGGTGTATAATAAGTAAATGACAGTTTATGAGAATAATAATAATTTATATTAACAACACTAACCGTTAATCATGTGCGCTCTAATCACGGTCGTTCTTATGAAATAGGAGGCTCGGTTCTATTTTTAAAATAGATTCCAATAAAATCAAAATGCAATTTTTTTTGTGTAGCTAAGCTTCATTGAAAAAATCAGAATTAGAAGAATTTTTAAACACGAAACAAAACAAAAAAAAATTAAGTGAAAGATAGGTGAAATTCATCTAACGGTGACGTTTGGAATGTCACTCCTCCGTCGTAGGAAAGGGGAAAACAAATGGTTTATGCGAAAAAGAAATAATTGTTGTGATTCTTTCAATGAAATAGTTTTTCAAATTGATTGATTAAGTGATTATTCAAATTGATGGTGATTTAATAACATCAAATTTATGTCCAGAAAGTGGAACTAGAGTTTAGAAAACAATCATACGTGTACTGAAGAAAAATAAGTAACATATAATTTTTTAATTTAAGTGGGGGTGAGTATTATAATTTTTTTTTAGACCCATAATTTTTAAAGCTCGGTTTGATAGCGTTTCTTGCACCGCTGGCCATGGCTCTAATGGAAACAAAATAAAAGGGTTAAGGGAAGAATAATA
>Ga0315914_1009448_pt1 | contig 12528 bp, 7 predicted proteins | sample MpolenodulesMG_FD_203920 | JGI IMG/M metagenome (GOLD analysis project Ga0315914, IMG submission 203920) | Medicago polymorpha root nodule microbial communities from Los Angeles, California, United States - elongated nodules | ecosystem: Host-associated > Plants > Roots > Nodule | place: USA... | reverse complement strand
CTTTATTTTTTTTTAGTTCTAAAGTTATTTTTAAGTTAAAAGTTGTTTGACAAAATATTGTACAAAACTTTGAATTTATTATTTTTTTGGTGGTGTCCGGGGTTCAAACCCAGGACCTTGCATATATTTATGCATTGTCTATCTCAACTGAGCTAAGCTCACGAGGACAAAACTTTGAATTTATTATGAATTAACATAATAAATAAAAAAATATTTAAAATATTATGAATAGTTTGTTTCTTCTTTTTTAATTATAGTGTGTAACAAATTTTGTTATAAGAATACCATATTTTTTGTGTCATTTAAAAAGATAAGAATTTATATTATATGATATTATATTTGTTACATTGTTGGTGTCATTGAAAAAGATATGTTTAGTTTTTTAAATAAGAAAAAGATATGCATTTGTTAGAATATAAATGTGTAAAATATATATAAGTATAATTTTTTTAGGCATCTATACTTGTACTATTAATTAAAATCAAAATTTTATAAAAATAATTATATGCATTACACAACACTAAAAAAATTATATGCATTAGCGTAACAAAAAAACAGACATGCAGACATAAAGTATTACTCTAAACGTTAATGTGTGTGTGTATATTTGTGAGGTTGAAGAAAGGGAATAAAAATATTTGGTGTCATTCAATGACAACATGATAAAAATATTTGCGAGGTTGTGATAATTGAACGATATTGAAATTAAACATATAAGTGATAAAAAGATAATAAAATTTCTTCAAAAATAGATAATAAAATTAAATAGACCCTCCTTCAAAAAAAAAAAATTATATGAACCGGTTCAAAAAAATAGAATAAAATAAAATAAAATGGAAGAAAAAAGCAAATCGAAATATAATATTAAAAAAATAAAAGAAAAAATATTAAAAAATAAAAGAAAAGGTTGCCGGCGTGAGTTGAAGAGAAGTGCTTGTTAAATAAATTTCGGAGAAGTAGTTTTTTGAAGTAGCATTCAACAACTTTTGGTTAAAGCTCATTCCATTCAATTTTATGCATTCTAGAAAAAATACTTTTTCCGAAAGTACTTTATTGATATTGTGTTTGGCCTAACTTCTCCTTAAAAATGTAAAGAAGCTGAAGAAAAGCCGGATCAAACGGTACCTAAAGAGGATTATAAACATGTTTAACAACATCATTCACCTACAATATTAAAAGGAAGAGGAGAATGATATGGGTTGTCAACAATTAATTAAGGCAAAAAAATCCCAAACACTGTCTAATCCAGACTGTACGATCATCAAATTTAACATAATCTAGTACTTAACTCACCTAGTGGCACAAAGGGAGAGAGCCTTGGAAAAAGAGATCATCAGATGCTCTACTGCTATGATATCCATGGCTCGGATCTTAAGGTACAAGCAGGCATTTTTTTATTTTGGAAAGAATATTTTTAATATAAGATATTTAGACATAGAAAATTGACATCTTATACAAACACCGTATAAAAATATCAAGTGTTAAGTTAATTGGACAAAATTTATATGCATTTAGTTGTCTACTATATGCTTCTTCATTTTATTTTATTTTTCAATGAATGATGATATTATATATATCACGGATTACGTCTTACACATAGAAGGCAAAATGTAACCTAAAGAAAAATGGAGGGATGACACATAACCTCTATAACTATGAGAGTTAAGGTTTTGTTTGGGAGTTTGGAGGGGATGGGAGGGGAGCGAAGGGTTTTTGAAATAGAGAAAGAATCAAGTGGAAGAAATAGAAGACATCAGAAAGAGGGTTTTGGAGGTTAATTTTTTATTCATAATAAAAAATTCCCCTCATTTGAGGGAACTAAACAATTGTATTAGAGGTTTTTTCAGAAAGTTTTAGAGGGTTTATATATATTTTCAAATTCAATCTATGTTGTGATCATATTCTTAAAATTAAAAATATTAATCATAAACATTAGTTTATTATTCTCTAAGGAATTGTTCTTTTAAAAAATATAAAAGATTTTTCTATTTTTCTATATATTTTCAACCCCTAGAGTCATCTCTTCCCCTCCCTCTAAACTCTCAAATAAACCAACCTCCAAAACAAAAGCTTTAAGAATAATAAACTCAAAGATGTCAAAAAACGAAAAACTAGAAATGATAATATAGAGCAGCTCTCCAACTTATTATTTTACCATTAAACATGCATGGATTTCTACTATACTAAACCACAGAAAAAATTCATAACACCCCCCGCTTACATAGGGAATCCAAAATGATTGATCGATAAGTCATATAAATTGACAAAGAAATATTTATTTTAATCCTAGCCCAAATTGGGGAGTTAACATAATAAACCATGTAACTAGAGGGCCTCAAAACTCTAGTCCTATCTAATACACATATCGCCTTCATAAGTTGAAGTGCAAACTTTGTACCACGCAACAAGGGATGATACATGAGCTTTTTTCTTTGCTAAAACAGAATAGTTCTCACCAATTTACCCCGTCACCAATATTCCTTGTTTCTTCAATTCATACAGATCTCTGAAATTCAGGTGACCAAATCTGTAGTATCATATTCATTCATCTCTATTGACTGCAACTACATCTGTGTTCCATGACTTGAACTTCACTTTTGATATCCATTATCTTAAGCATCTTATCCTCCATTATCATTAAATATCCTTTTTCAAGTAACTGACCAAGGTTAGGCAAATTACTCTTCACACTTGATCCATATAAAGCATTTGTGATGAGAGAATGCTTTTCATATTTTCTTTTGATCATTACCTTTACAATGCCTTGTGAAGCAAGTTTACTATCATCAGCAAACTTCACAATGTTTTTCTTTGATTCATCCAAATTGATAAACCAATATTTCTTGCATGTCATGTGTGTGGAGCAACCTATATCAAGATACCGTTGATTCTCTCTTGAATCATCTTCATCCGAGTGACCATCCACATCATGACATCTTCATCCTTCTCTTTGACAAATTTTGATTCATCTTTCTGGGAATCTTGCCTGTCATTGAAGTAACATTCGCTAGCAAAGTAACACTATTTATGACAGTTATAACAATGAATGTTACTTTTGTCCTTCTTTTATCTTCTTGTTCCTGCATTTGAGCCACCTCTTGATTTCCCCTCTTTGATTTGATGAAGATTCCTCAAAATGAGACTTTCCACCATCTTTGGATTGATGTTTCTTGTTGTAATCTCATTTCCATTTTCCTTTTCCTCTTTTGTTCTTGTTTCCTTCATTTCTTGATTGAGAGACTAGGGCCACTTCACTTGTTTTCTCTGATTTTGCGCTTCTTTCATTTAGCCTTTGTTCATGTGTGTCCAATATACATTGCAACTCATTAACCTTCATGTTTGACAAATCCCTTTCTTTTATGGTTATGACCATATGACAAATCATGGAGTAGGGCTTCTCAAGATCTTCTCCATTATGACTTGATCTCCAAGTGTTTCTCCACTGTTTTTCATACATTTTGTCAGAGTTGAGGTTGTCCCAACCTTCCTTTGTTGATCTTGCATCTGAAACACACTAGATTGAAGGATCCACGAAATGGTGAATCAAGAAAAGTGTTTTGCAATCCTTTTTCTTAAAAAAATTGTGTGCAACTCTTACTTCAGTTGTGTTTATTACAACTCCTCTTTATATATAATTAGCGAAAAGACGGGTCCGTTTTCCGCTCTTTTTATTGCACTAACGTTTGAAAATTATGAATGTTGTTTTTTTATAAAATTTTGATTTTCGTCAAAACTAAAAATATAAATGTTTGTTGCTTTCAAGTTATAATAAATCAAACTAACCCTGAGTATCTATTTCAATGACACCAACAATATAACAAAAAATTATAATTTAAATTCTTTTTTTGATGGCACTAACAACAATCTTTATTATATAAAATGTTTTTTTTAAAGAATATAAAAAGTTGTTTAAAAGTATAATTGGGATGATGTAAAAGTAAGTACTGTAAATTCACTCATCTAATTTGTTATACTTTTTAAATGATAAAGGGGAAAAACCGTACATATATATATATATATATAGTTTTTCTAACATATGCAACATTGCATAGGATAAGGTGCAATAAATGTACTTACCACTATCTTCAACATAAACTATCATATTAATTATCATTTTCTTGGAAAATGATAACTTTCTCTATTCTATTAAACATTATTTATTTTTTTTTTTATAATTTCATACTACAAAATAAATGTTGTCATTAGAAAAACCCATCAAATAAATATTGTCATTAGATGCTTTTTTTAAGAAAATTAATTTAGTGTTGCTTTTTTATGATAAATAGATTAATAAGATAAATAACATTGAACCTCAAAATCCAAATAAATTTTTCTGGTACGTAGTAACTTTTTAAGAAGAAAATAAATTTAACGTTGCTTTTTCACGAAAACTTATTTTATCTGAACTATATAAAATAAATGTTGTCATTAGATGCTTTTCCACGAAAACTTATTTTGATTGATTTTTAAGAAGAAAATTTATTTACATAGAAGCCAGAAAAAGTTATCCATGGATTAGTATATATGATATCGATATCAAAAACATTATGGTAGAATTTAGATAGCAAGAACAAATTTAACTCCAAAAGTTTAGATGCGGAAACAAATTCAAGGATTAACCAAAAAAACATGACCACGCTTTATTTTTGAAGTTGTAAAAAAATAAAAATAGAATGTTTAACAGGATTGAGAAAATTATCATTTTCCAAGAAAAGGATAATCAATATGAGTAATTTATGTTAAAGATAGTGGCACATTTACTATACCTTTATCCTATGCAAGGCTCCATAGGTTAGAAAAACTCACGTATATATTCATATCGAGTTTGTTACTTCTTTATCTATTTGTTACATGTGTTATTTTTATTGAAAATTGAGGCATTTTTCGAAAGAGAAAAAGTTGGCCCAAAAAAGCTGAAACAATGTTTTCTTTGTTAAAAAAAAAAGAATTATTTTCTTTATATATAATATAGAATAGATATTGATAATATTGTTTCTATTGCAGTGAGATATTTCTAATTGCAAAATAATGTTCTTAAAGGATAAAATAGTTTAAATGAAGGGTAAAATAGGAAATGAAAAAGTCAGTTTAAACTTATGTATTTTAAGCCTATTTTCTTTATGGGAAATGTTAACTTGTGCCTGTAGAAATTTATTTTTGGAAATTGTGCATTCAATGTCTTGAAAAGTTAAAAACTTATTTTTTCAATACAAAATTTATGATTTAATTCTTTTTTTAGATTCTTAACTTATGCTCTTAGGACACAAGTTAATATGACCCTTTCTTTATATATACAGTATAGATATATATTATAACAACTTTGTTTAATATAAGAAGCTTTGTCAATTCGGACGGAAGTGATGAACATTAAATGACTCGCGTATGAAATGTTCGTATCTTAATAATTTATTTTTTAATTTTTTTTGGTCCATCATCATTAATTATTTTTTATTTTTTGGGTGTGTTTGGTTTGCAAAACAGTAAGTAATGGATATAACGGTATAAGACAGAACAACACAAAACAAAGCAGAACAGTACATGATAAATTTTAATGGCATTGAATAATTTTTGTTGTTTTATATAATTTTTTGGAGACGAAATGTTATTTTAGTATTTTAGACAACTTGTATGTGGGACAAAAAGTTGTGATGTTGTTTGGTGAGAGACAAAAATATCAGTTTTTGTTTTGTCCCTTGTCTCCATTTTGTCTTGTACCTGAAACAGTTTTATAAATCAAACACTGGACAACTGAAGTTGTTCTGTCATATCCTTCATTTTTTAACAAATCAAACACACTCGTGTGTCTTTATCACTTTAAATGGAACAAACAGAGGAAATTATAAATGAAGTGAATCCTAACTCGCAAATCTCTTGCTACTCACAATAAAAGAAGTCCCACATCGAGAGTTTTTGGCAGTTGTACAATGTGTTAGTGCTATTATTTTTTTGAAGGAATGTTAGTGCTATTATTGTTGTCTATTCAAGTGGTTTGAGACCAAATAATAATTATTTATAGGTTACTTTTTTTTGTTTATTAAAGTAATTATTGTCTTAATATATACGGTATCAATTTTGAAATTTATCCATGAAATCATTTGATTTTATTTGATTTGAATGAATTTGCCTTTTAAAAAAATTAAAAGGACGAAAGATATAAACACTTTTTTTTAATAAAAAAAATGGTGTTTTAAATCTATGGGAATCGAGTTAATGAACATATTGAACCGAGTTGTTTGTGAACTTTAAACGAGACGAACTCGAGTTAAAAAAAAGGTCCGTGTTGAACTCGAGTCAAGTTTCAAATTGAACCAAATCTTATCGAGTCGAGTCAAGCTCAGATGAGTTTGATTTGACTCAACTTTTTTTTTTTTATAAGGCAAGGGCACACTGACATAGAAAATGAATGGAAGACATTCCCACGATGTTGGGATGTCTTACAGATTTCAGTCCTTGTCAGGTGCTCATATATGTTATTAAAAAAAGAAAAAAGAAATACAAAAAAAACTGGGGGACATAAACCTAACCCAGTAATCCACACACAAGTGTAGGTCGACCCAAGCGAAAAATACAAAAAATTAAACAACACAAGTGGATAAGTCTGCCTCTAATTAATCCTAAAACTAATCAAAGGTCATCAGTGCGGTGATTGGACCGTCCATCAACACGAAAGCGGTCCATGTACCATCAACTTCCTGCATATCACAGCAAGCTAAAACAGTCTTTCGAGCCCCACAGTCCACGTTAAATAGCGAATGGCGATTTCCAATGGTGCTAGAACTCGATTCAACTGCCAACACAGTAACAAGTTCGTACACCTACAGTTCACTGTTACCACAACAGTAAATTTTGAGAGTGGGGAGTGAATTCGACCGCCAACATGGTAATTAGAGAATTCACACGCACCAACAGTTTACTGGAATCATTTAGAGAAAATTAACAGCCATTTCTGGCCCAACAGACACGGCATGGCTACCCACCGGAAAGGCAACAACACCGTCTTTTTGAATACATACAAACAAAACCACCGGTGTGATGGAGGCAACTCAAACGCCTTGAAATCTGCATATCTCAACAGATCTGGAAGAATCAAATATCAAAGGAAAGAAACAACCATCAACACAGTGTCGCCGACATCAACCTCTTACGAACGTAGGAGTTTACGAACCAGAACAACGCCAACCCTTTTCGAGATCCAAAAAGTACCCAAAGCTTGCCGTGACTGAGAAAGACCGGCGGCATCTTCAACAGCCCCCGGAGGGATATTTGTGGTCAGAAAAACAACGAAAACAGACCACCGCGGCGGAACCGACAGTGGTTTGAGGACCCAAACGAGTTAACAACCCCAAAAGGGTGTTAAACGGCGGTGCGGCCGTAAAGGACCTAAACGACTCAACTCATTTCTATCCCTAGTTTTGATATTAATTAATGGCTGTGATTAATTGCTATTAGTCGTCATTATTAGGTGTTTATTTGGGGTTGATTGGTATTTTTTTTTATGATTCTTTTAGTTTGGTAGGTGTAAATACATGTTATGCACACTATTCAGTATCTTTATTGTTGAGACAATGAATAAAAAATCCTTCTCGCAAGCATACACCATTTATGTTAAGATTGTCTTCTAATGGTGTCGGGCTGTTTAAGAAGGATTATATAAACGTGAGGATTAATAGCAATTGATCACAATCATTGTTTAATATTAAAATCAATGGTTAAGATTTGGAGTAACTATATGTACTTACTCAAAAATATTAGTGTGTGTTCTAGCAAATTTAGGTTTGCTAACTTATACCAACATAAAACATTAAGGTTCAAGTTACCAAAAATGCACATTTTTATTTAGACAAAAATACCCTTCAGTTTTATTATTTAATATTGATAGCTTGAGGGTTACTTTTATAATTTTCATTAAAACATATTTGTTAACTTGCATCAATTTCTAACTTTTAGATCCGCTTTCATTTTATTACAAATAGCTAGAGGCATAATTTAGTAATTTTTCTGGAAAATTAGGAAACGGTTGTTGGATGTGTTTTTATTGAAAAGAAAATTAAATGAAATTTACTAAACGATCTCTTACTTTAAATTGGTTTACATTAGTGGATATTGATATTTTGTTCAAATGAAAATGTGTAATTTTGCTAACTTAGACCTTCATGTTTTTGTAAAAGTACCCAACTACACTTGAGGGTGTGCACCTGGATCTTTGCTATTTGCGCAAAAAATCCGTGTTTTATTGCTATTTGCACACTATGAGATTTTAGTTTTGCACCTCATCAAAGACTAAGTTAGACTAGTGCAACTGATATTTACTGGCATGTTTAGTGCTATTAATTTCCCATTGACTGGCGTGTTTAATGCTGTTAATTTTTCCTTAAAATGACTTTTAATACTGGCATTTACTGTAATCGGTATACTTTTAGTTTTCCATAAATGTCTTAAGGCTAATACTCTAAATCAAAGGCTTTAGCGTGGTTGCAAATAAAATAAATAATATAATGACTAAATCAAAGGATTTTGACTCGTAATGTACCATAAACTACTACCACAAAAAAATTCATTTCACTAGCTAATTTTTTTTTGGACAAATTCCACTATCTAATTTTTGTTATTTTTTTTTTCCTTTTGCGTATAAAGACTATATTATGATTATTTGTATGAAATGTAAATGATACTCTTTTAAATTCATAGTGATAAATACTTTAATTATTTTGATGAATTGTAAATTCGGATATTTTTTATTGGGTAAAAGTAACAAAAATGTAAATTTAGTAGTTTAAAATATACTACATTGATAAAAAAAAACAAATTTAATTTCTAGGGACTAACTCTTTCAAAAAAAAAAAAATTCTATGCACTAACTATTAAGTTATTTTAAACGTGCATGCAATGCAATGATGTGTTTCTACTTCTACGTCAATTAATCAATACAACAACTCATAAATTTTTAACTACATATTATTAGATGCATGTGTAAAATCATGTTACATTCTCGGTGCATATTTATTAAATTCTAAGAAAAATGACTAGATCAAAATTTGGTAACCAAATATATGCATATATTTTAAAAAATTTAATTTTCATATTAATTAATAAAAGTCAAAAATTTCGCACCCTCTGACTCTGGGTCCTGGATCCGCCACTGATAGTATTCGTTTAATCATTTGTAACAAAACAAAATATGATTTTCGTTTTCACATTTTAATTAAAACCCAGACAAACAATCCTATTAATAAGCAACATTATTATTCTCTCAAAAAAAAAAAAGCAACATTATTATTATTGTTATTATTATCTATCTGTGTAAAAAAAAAAACTTAGCTTTTGATTCTACGAAATATTAAAATAAATCAAGCATGAATATGGAAATCCTCTCTTTATTCATGGTACGTGAAAATACATACACAAGACAAGGAGACAAACATGAGACCACAGGAAGGGCATCATGACTCGATGAATGGGGTCATGGAGCTCTTCTCTTCTTCATAAGTCAGCATATATCACGAACAGTAGATATCATTCGTTAATTTAGCATTTGAATCAGATTGAGTTAATCAGTGTTAGGTAGGTGCTTCATCATATCATACGATTAATGTTTCATCCACCAGTGGGACCATTATGACATGGATCTCAATGCAGCCACAGGTAGGTTTTTCACAAGACAATTGTTGTTTTGACATTCATTGTGTCTTAGTAATACAAGTAAATGACCAAAAAATTCAGTGGCTGTCGCCGGTTTTCTTTAGTTATAAGGCAGCGGTAGTTAACTACCGTTGGGAGTATTTTAGTCTTTTACTTGTGTTTTTAGGAAGTATTGAAAGTCAGAAAAGCAATTATCTTTTCACAGGATCATGTTAGGTCTAGTTGTACCCGGTTCCCTTATGCAAAATGTCATGTGGACTAATATATGTAAGTTTCTCATTTCTCAAATAAATAAAGGGAAATGGTAACATGCCTTAATTAACAAATCAATTAAACATTTGGTTGTGAAAAGGAGAACGAACAAGCACACATTCTTCAAATAATTAGAGGGAAGTAGTACATGCCTTGATTATTTTCTCAATTTTTTTTACAATTCAAAAAATCATCATCAATTTAGTACTCAATTAAATTGTTTTGAAAGAAGTACTCAATTAAATTGTTATTCTCTCTTCAATTTAGTCTTTATGTTATAAATATAAAATATAGTTTTTTTTTGAGCAAATATAAAATAGTTTTTAAATTATATAAAATTCATCATTTAATCTTACTATATATTAAAATGTTATTTAGTCTTTAACATCTTTTTTTAGATACAAGTCTTTAACATCTCAAATTCATCATTTAATCTTACTATATATTAAAATGTTATTTAGTCTTTAACATCTTTTTAGGGTACAAGTCTTTAATATCTCAGTAGCAGAAACCTAAGAAATTCCTGCCTTAATTAATTTCGCAAATCAATATAAAAACTAGGGGTGGGCATCCGGCCGAATCGGTTCGGGTCCAAACCCCTAATCCGAACCAACCCACAGGTGATGGATACAAATCTAAACCAAACCATTTTATACTTTGGTGTTTGAGGTTGACGATCTCATCGGTTCGGTTTTACGCTAAACATAACCATTTTATACTTCGATGTTTCAGGTTGACGAGCTCATCGGTTCGATTTTACGGGTTGAAAATTGCTTTTCTGACATTGATAAGTTCACATTGACACAAGTAAAATACTTAAATGCCCCCAACGGCAGTTAACAACCGTTTACCAAGCCGACAACAGTTAACTTCCGCTGGATTCAACGGTAGTTAACTGCCGCTACACCCAGCGGTTGTTAACTGCCGTTACGTGTCTGACTCATTTTCCAGTGTCTCTCCTAACCAAATTCATCTAAAATTTATGTCATTCTTCAAACTTATACCACATACCACATTACATACCACATATGTCATTCTTCAAACTTGCTAAAAAAAAGCAAAAATCCAAACTTATAATCATTATAACTTATATACATTATAAATTTAACCAATTTGCAAAAAAATAACACAAAAAAAGCAAGAATATCTCACTTGGGCATTTCATTAAACACCTTATGTGCATTCTAAATTAGGAGCACAATTAGTGTTATTTGAACATTTAAACAACTACATTGTACCTACACTTACTCTAAACAACAATTCCAGCATAAACAATACATTAAAACATCTAAATCATGCTTAATTTTCAATTTTCTAACCTAACCTAAAACTAACATTTTGTTCAAAATTATAAAAATTAACACCCTAAACAAACTACATTGCATGTAAATAGGAAGGAAAGAACTTACTTGTGAATTAATTGAAGAAATTGGGCGCAAATTCGTGAAGTAGAAGTTTGGAGAAATTTGGAAGTTGTGTTTGTAGTGAAGTGTTTATGTTTCTGGAAAATGGAAAAGTGATGCTTCTGCACTTGTTAAAACGCAGAACTCAACGGTAGTTAACTACCGCTGAGTGTCAGCAGCAGTTAACTGCCGGCGGTTTGTAGAACGGTAGTTAACTACCGTTGGGGGCTGTAAGGTAATTTACTTGTGCAAAAATGAGGTTTTTAAGGTCAGAAAAGCAATCTTCTTACGGGTTATGCATCATTGATCCATTCAAAATTTTGACCCAATTCAGTCGAATATTTATTTAATAACAAAGTTTATAAGGTTCATTACCTTATAGATTATTGTTGTTAAATGATAGAACATGTAGAGACAAACTTTATGCTAGCTATACCACTAATCAAAGACATGACACCTAAGGTCTTTCATATGGTTGTTGTCATTAAGGATGTCTGGATTAGTGGGAGTCTCTTTTATTTTATGTTCTATACTTTTGTTTTGGTATTGATACAGACTTTATGTTATGATTTTCTGCAGAAATAAAGTTTATGAGGTTATTTTGGTTATAACCATTACTGTATCATTTTGTGCAAATATTAAATTTGCAAACTTCAGTTTTGATTTCACTAAAGTTTTTGTTGGATCAGTTGGAAATAGGCATGATTTAGAGATCACATTACATGAAATTTCTATGACACTCATCCATATCGATCTATGTCATCAAGTGCATTGATATGGTGGTCGTCGGGGTTCCGTTACGTTATACGTCAGTGACGACAGCCGTGGTGGTCCCATTATTAATGTATGAGGTGGACCAGATTGTAAAGTTGAAATCTAAAAATAAATAGCATTCGGATGCGCGCCTAAAGAATTCTGATATAATTATTAAGATATGTAGCCCAAGTGGGAGATTGTTGGAATCTTTTATTGTTTTATTATATTCCAATATCATTATGTGGGCAAATATCGTAATAATAATTATATTAGTTATTTATCAATTGTGAGCCTTAATTGATTAGTGATGAAATTAAGAAATAAGGAGACAACTCTCTCTAAGGAACTCGACAAAATAGCCCCGTAACTTCGGGAGAGGGGGTGCCTCCTCACAAAGGGGGTCGCAGTGACCAGGCCCGGGCGACTGTTTACCAAAAACACAGGTCTCCGCAAAGTCGTAAGACCATGTATGGGGGCT
>Ga0315914_1009446_pt1 | contig 12529 bp, 4 predicted proteins | sample MpolenodulesMG_FD_203920 | JGI IMG/M metagenome (GOLD analysis project Ga0315914, IMG submission 203920) | Medicago polymorpha root nodule microbial communities from Los Angeles, California, United States - elongated nodules | ecosystem: Host-associated > Plants > Roots > Nodule | place: USA... | reverse complement strand
GAGTGGAGTCCTCTATTTATATAGAGATTCTGTAACTGTTTTAGCAAAAATTGCGACAACAGTTACTCTAATGGATAAGTTTAAAATGAAGTTTATCCATTAATCAGTTCAACAACACTTGTGGATATGATCAAAAGAAACAAATCCACAAAAGTGTAGGAAACAAACTATTGTATTTGAATGAAGGAAATATAAGAAATTCAATTAAACTCTTATTCTTAACACAACGACCATACACTAAATTTATGGGAAGTGATATTCTCAAATAAAAATAATAATTACTATTGTTTTTATCATTATCAAGTATTTAAAATTAAATACCACAATTAAACACTACTAATGTGTGAGTTCTATTTTATGTGGGACCCCCACACTCTATTTTTTCAATTCACACAACATTAGATCAAAGTATAATTACTTGGTGTTTAATCTTCCAATTTATTTTTCCAACATCACACTAATGTTCCAACAACTTTGGACCATCTCTCTCCAAGTCTCCGATCCACATGTGGCAGTGGCGGAGCCAGGAAAAAAAGTTAGGGTGGGCCACTAAAATTAATCGTTGAAAAATTGTTTAAAGCCTCGCAAAATAGCCCTACAATTGAATTATTTAAATTTTTCGGATGGGTCACAACACCACTTTGCGGAAATTTGGATCAACCGAAACCTAAAACCGACATAAAATTGTATAAAATCTCGCAAAATAGACCTATAATTGAATTATTTAAATTTTTGGGTAGGCCACTACACCACTTTGCAGGAATTTGAATCAACCGAAACCTAAAACCGACACAAAATTGTATAAAATTTCGTAAAATAGACCTATAATCATTGATTTTCTAATTTTTCCGGATGGACCGTGTGGGCTCCGCCACTGACATGTGGTGCACATCAGAAGGAGTGACAATTTCTTCGTTTATTTAATTTTGAGGAGCTTATAGTTTGACTAATGACTTTGGCCTGCCTTTATTCATAGGTAAGGATTAGGAAATTGTGTGATCCTTTTTTTTTTTGGTCAAAAGAAATTTGTGTGATCTTAACAATTTGAAATCCCTGTGGTCGGTCATTTTGTTGGACCAGAAAAACAGTAACCCTTCTTAGAGGTGGAAGAATGAATCACTTACACCTTCACTCAAAGGGCACTCCTTTTTTCTTCTAATGAGTTGTATTTTTGGGTCAAAACTCACAAATTAAGAAGATGCAACATTTGCCACTTGTCAAAATCTCATGCTTACTAAAATACACTCCTCCTATGACTGAATTGTGTGAAAACTAGGATAAACTAAAGATTAAAAAAATATGTGAAGATTAATAATGTTTTTGAATACGAATGTACAAAATATTTATTTGCATGCCAACAAAAGTGCATGTTATAACAAAAAAAAAAGAATATTTATAGATGAATAAAATGTGAACTGAATTTTCCCTTAAAAAAATGTGAACTGAATTGTCTTATTAGGACTATGAATGAATGGATTGTCTTATGCTTGAACTCAGTTATTGACTTTAAAGAAATACAACGTGGATCAAGTGAATTAATCTTATTCAAAATGGCTAAAACTTTATCATTATTTTCTAATACAGCTAACATAAGTACGTATGATTATAAAATTCCTTTTCACGTTCATGATAATAGTCCTATACATGTACGTAGATATATACCTGAAATGATGATTTAATTTTAATGAAAAGAAGTATTGAATGGGATGACATTCATGAATCGGCAACGCGTTATGTTCGTTGAGGAGGGCCACAATTTAGTGTTTTTCTTTTTTGGGTCAAGAGTGTTTTTTCTTATTTTCTCCATAATCTACCTTCACAAACACTTTTATATTTAACAAAGTAGTTTAAATAGCTTGTAGAGATAGGGTAATGTTAACCGGTGCTCCGGGGCACTGGTTAAGAACTAAATATAGTATGTATTGTATTGGAAATTGTGTTGTCAATCCCTTAAAAGTTAATAAAGTGTCATTTTTTATTTAAAATTTTCTCTATATAATTTTCTTAACTAATGCACTGGTTAACATGACTCAAATAATCTTATTATATAACATGTTTTTAAAAATGTCATGCTAACATTTTAAACACATGTTAACTACCGGTTAAAAAAAATTTCATGCTAACATTTTAAACACATGTTAACTACCGGTTAAAGAAGTAAAAAAAAAGTTTTAAATTGAAAAAACTAACATTTTTTTACACTTAGAAATTGATTACAGAAGTTTCGGAATAATACTACTATATTTGTTTTCGTAACTAGTATTGAGGGTATCGGTTAGTATTTTTCGATAAATTAAGTGTGTATGTATTAGACGTACAAGTATAGTCTATATATAATTTTACAAGACTCTAAGGGTGTGTTTGTTTCAAGTTATATTTGTAGATTTCTGGGAATAAAATCATAAAAATGCATATGTTTATGTTTGTTACAAGTTTACTAAATTTTATTCCCGGGTATCAAATGTTCGTGGGAATAGAAAAGTTTTCCCAAGAAAAATGGTGGGAATAAAGTTCTCATGGAGATGAGAATAAAATTATGTGTAATTACCTATTATATTCCCTATTTTTAAGGTTCTTTGAAATGTTAAAATGTTAACTAAATATTTTTTTTTCTAAATACCTTAAAATAAAATTTCTATCTTTATATTCCAAAGAATATTATTCATAGGAATAAATTTGGTACACTTGAAACAAACACACCCTAAGAACTAAATAGAGAAGGATGAAAGTCATAAATGATTCTCACAATGTGAGTAATAACCGTGACTCTACAATTTAATTGTGATCCTACAATTATTACGTAGTAATCCTATAATCGTAGTATTAATGTTCCAATAAAAACTTATTAAAATCATAGCAGTCAACGTGGCGTTTGGAGTGGTTCTTTCTAGTTCTAGTCAAAAGAGTGAAACTTCCATTTACCTGCAAGTTACACGCAACTAAGGTAGCATCACGTAAGTACTTCATAATCGCGTGGTCCCATCATGCTTCTCAAGTCAATCTCTTTTTGTAAAAACACTTGACACCAAAATAGTATTACCGGCATGTCTAGTTAACGAGTGTCTCCAGGATACTCTTTAAGGATTTCAAAAGAAGAAATCATTTTATGAAAAAGTCAAATATTTTGATTTTTGATGCATTGATTACACATATTTTTATGATAAATTACTATTTAAAGACCTTAACTAGTATCCCATGAAGACTAGTTAACATTTCTCTTATTTGTAAAAGAGTTTTTCTATCATGTGCAAATTTGCACATGTTAAGAAGTTTAAAATAGTAACTTTGTATTGGAACTTGTACATTTTGTATTAAACATATAATTTTTTAATAAATAATTGTTATTTTTCATTAAAACTTGCTACTTTTAGTTACTTTAACATGTGCAATATTGCACATGTTAGACAAACCCTTTGTAAAATAGTATTACATATTGTAAAAGTTTAATCATTTATATTTTCAATACAATATTTATTTCTTATTTCCTTTTTTAGATTCTTAACTTGTACTCCAGGACACAAAATAACATGACTCTTACTTTTATTTTGGGTAAGCGAACAATAATAATAATAATAATAATAACAACAATAATAAATTTTTTACAAAGAAAAGTAGATAAATGTATTCAAACATTTCTGTCAGAAAAAATAAAAATAAATTCAAACACATATTAACACATATATTTGTAATTTAGTAAAAAAACAAACTACTTATGTACCAAAAAAAACTACTTCTTCACTCAAAATATAAGTCACATAATTTGATTATTTCAACTATTCACGACATTGTATGATATAAAAGTTATGTCATCAAATAATTAAACTTCAACGATTTGCATTGATATGTGTGCAACAATCAACAATGTCACTTATTTTAAAATAGATGGAGTAATATATTTGTAATAAATAAACATCATGATGTAGTTAATGTACTCAAATCTAGAATATCTTAAATTAGAATGCTTACTTATGATTATTTTTTTGTGTGTTAACCATTATGTTTTCATATGAGAATGAGCTTTGATAATTTGAAGTTAAATAAATTAAGTTTGACTTATAATCTGTATCATCTAGAAATCAAACTCATCTATTTATAAAAAAATGCGGTCAAAATAGTATACTATCATGTTTACTTACTTCCTCCGTCCTATAATAAGTGTGTCATTTGCAAAAAAAAAATCATCTCAAAACAATTGATCTATCTCACTTTTCAATACAATATTAATTACTTTTTTCTAATTATAACTCTAATTAATACTACTTTCACCACTCACAATTCAATATATTATATTTTACATTTACAATAAAGAAGATTGCACTAATACTTGACAAAGACACTCAAAAAATGGTGTCCCTAACCTAAAAAAAATAAAATAAAATGGTGTCCGTAAACTTAACTCAGTTGGTAGGAATATTGCATATTATATGCATGAGTCGGGATTCGAATACCAAACACTTTACTTATTCACTTTAAAAAAATTAATTTCTATCTTGCAGCCTACTTACCAAAAAATAAATAAGTAAAGAAATATAAATGTTTTACTTATTAATATTACTCAAATAATCCATGAGTACAAAAAACATACAAAAAATCTCTTATCTCCTATACATATATTTCATGATCAACCAAATTACAGAGTACACGTGAATACGTCTTTATTATACTATGGGTATTCTTTAAGCTACTCGTTCCTTGTCCGTGACCGATTTTATTCGGAGATATCCACATGCATGAGTGTTTTTTGCCATCGTCGATCTTTGACAAATTCTCAAAGAATCTTACACGTGGCAATCCTTTGTATACAAACAATTAATTAAAAACAATTTTTAATAAAAGACTTAAATTACATTTAAAAGTCATCATTCTATTTGCTTCAATTATGCTTCCGTCCCCAATTTTTGGTCCAAACTGTGATTTTTTTGTCATAATAAAAACAATTAATTAGAAACCATTTTTAATGACAAGAATTAAATTACATTTACAACATTGCAATTTGAAGGATTGTTATTGCCGGCCCTTCATTCAATAAAATGAGATCAAGCCTATAAAAACAAATAAATCGTAAATTTCAAAAAAAAAAGAAAACGAAAATTACTGTAAATCAATTGATAATAATATGTCAGTTAAAATTTTCACGTGGCACAATTTTTTCTTTAAAAAAAATCTCTTGTCAATAATTAATCCCTGTGCAATAATTTAATAACAAAATTGTAGGGTGAATTTGGGCCCTAAAAATTTGTTTATTGAGACAAATTCCTTTTAAAATGCTTTAATTGCAATTAAAAATAACGATTCTATCACATTTACCATTCCATCCTTCCTTGATTTATGACAAAAATAATTTTTTTTTTTTGAGTAAAAAAATAATTTTTTTTAACTGCAGTTAAAAACAACCATTCAAAGTTCACAAAAAAAAATTCAAACAAATAAATAAAATACAGAAGAAATATTTATCATTGATAAATTATACGAATACACCAGATAGATATTTATCATTGTTAAGTATTTAAACACTTTTGCACAAAAACAAAAAAAGTATTTAAACATATAGGATAAATATTTTATCATTGATACATAAAAAAAGTATGGAATAAGTATTTGTCATTTTGTTTTGAAGTTTTTTTTATGACTAATAAATATATCATCAACTTAAGTAGGCTTGTAAGATGAATTATCCTCTTAAGTTAAATAAATTATCCTCTTAAGTTTCAAGGGATTTTCTTATAAAATGAATGTCAAGTGATATACATACAAGAATTTATTTTCCTTTGAAAATTTCATGCAAGAATTCATACATGCTATTAAAAAACAATTTTATTTTTTTTAATGTTACGTCCCAATTTTAAATTAAAGCAACCTAACCTAAGTAATAAAAAGTTCCAAACGGCAAAAAATCTAACCATCCCTATTTCCATTCCTTGTGGGGAAAAAGAAATGTGACACACACATATCAAGAAACTGCAAACAGTATGGACTTTAGGTAAATCTGATATCATAACCAAGAAAAGCAAACTACAGGACATCAAAGAGGTACCCCCACTTCCTTTCACAAGCAAAGTCAATGCCAATACAACCCCACACAATGCCACCAAATTTCCCTAAATTCCCATTTAAACCTCACACTACTAAAAACCTCAACCTATACCAATAACACCATAAATGTAATTTCCAACAAAAGCCTACCCATCTTTATTATATTTTTAGAGGGTTGACAAGGTGTACCCATCTTTAATCTACTATTTCTTTTACTCCTCTTTTCCCTTATCTTACAACAAAGCAAAGAAAAAACCTAAAAAGATAAAAACCAAAAAAATGAATGGACTAGAATCTACATAACCAATTCGTCAAACTTAGGAAAAGTCATTGTCACAAGTCTGCATTATTTTTTTTTTCCACGTTACACATAAATTAAATAACTTGTTAAAAATTTATAAGAATACAAAAAAGTCTTTGGAAATTCAGTCCAAATTATTTTATTTATTCATTTTCCTCTCATACGCGGATTCAGCCGAAATTTTTTTCTTCTCAATCTCAATCTCAATCTTTATCTATTTGTTCTTCTTAACCCTTTCAACATTCAAACATAACTGTTTCATAGTCTTTCTTACCTATTTCCTATGTTATTGTTTTCCAAAATTTCCAACAAAAGAAAATTCCGCAGATCTGTCGGGAAATTTGCCAAGATTGTTCCTTTTTACCATAAAAGTGTCTAGTTTCCAAAATTATCATTTGGGTTTTCAAGATTTTTTTATTAGAGTGGAATTTCAAAAGGGGTTTCAGAAACCCTAGAATTTTGATTTTGTGATTGAAATGGCTTCAGGGGCAATTTTCTCATCGCTGCGGCGGCGAAGATCACCAACGTTGGAAGCTTTTCTTGCTCCGGTTGATTTAAGCGACGTTGCTTTGGTTCAAACCCTTGTAACGGTTGTGAATGAGCTTGTGTGTTGTTTTTCAAAGCGTTCATTTTTCTTTCAGAGGAAAAATACTCGTTCTTTGATTAGAAAAGTTGAGGTTTTTCAGGTTCTGTTGGACTATTTGAATGATTCGGGTTCGGGTTCAGGTTCGGTTCTTCCGGCTACTGGGTTGCTTTGTCTGAAAGAGCTTTATTTGTTGCTGTATAGGTCAAAGATTCTGCTTGATTATTGCGCGCAATCGAGTAAGTTGTGGCTTTTGCTTCAAAATCATTCAATTTCGGGTCATTTTCATGATTTGAATCAAGAGATTTCGACGCTTTTGGATGTTTTTCCTGTTAAGGATGTTTGTTTGAGTAAGGATGTTAGGGAACAGGTTGAGCTTTTGTTGAAGCAATCAAGGAGGGCTAAGCTTTTTATTGATATGGAGGATGATGCTCTTAGGGTTCGTTTCTTTGAGTTTCTTGATCAGTTTGAGAATGGGAGGATACCTGATTCGGAAGAATTGCGAAGTTTTTATGTTGATAAGTTGCAGATTATGAATGCTGCTTGTTGTAGAACTGAAATTGAGGCTTTGGAGGAGCAGATTGTTAACCATGAGGGTGATATTGAGCCTACAGTTTCTGTGCTTAAAGGGTTGGTGGCCATGACGCGGTATTGTAGATTTTTGATCTTTGGATTTGAGGAAGATGAGCATGATTTGGAAAATGGAAGCCAGAAGAAGATCAAGAAGGGTTTGATTACTCAAGAAATTGCTGATACATTTTTAACTGTTCCGAAGGACTTTTGTTGCCCGATATCGTTGGATTTGATGAGAGATCCGGTGATTATTTCCACCGGTCAAACTTATGATAGGAGCTCCATTTCTAGGTGGATGGATGAAGGGCACACAACTTGCCCAAAGACAGGTATAACACTTGCTCACACTCGTCTTGTCCCGAATCGTGCCTTGAGGAATTTGATTGTGCAGTGGTGTAGTGCTCATGGAATTCCCCTTGAACCACCAGAGGTGATGGAAGCAATGGGTGAAGCTTTTGCATCTGCTTGTCCCACCAAAGCTGCCCTTGAAGCCAATAGAGCAACTGCAAATCTTCTCATTCAACAGTTAGCTAATGGATCGCAATCTGGAAAGACTATAGCTGCTAGGGAGATTCGATTGCTTGCAAAAACCGGCAGAGAAAATCGCGCTTTCCTTGCAGAAGCGGGAGCAATTCCTTATCTTAGGGACTTGCTTTCGTCGCCTAATTCTGTTGCTCAAGAGAATTCAGTTACTGCATTGCTCAACCTTTCCATATATGACAAGAACAAAAGCCGGATCATGGATGAGGCAAGTTGTCTCGTATCAATTGTTAATGTTTTGAGATTCGGGCATACAACAGAAGCAAGGGAAAATGCTGCTGCAACATTGTTCAGCCTATCAGCAGTCCATGACTATAAGAAGATAATCGCGGACGAGACCGGAGCCGTTGAAGCCCTAGCAGGGCTGTTACAAGATGGGACTTCTAGAGGAAAGAAGGATGCAGTAACAGCTTTGTTCAATCTTTCCACACACACCGAGAATTGTGTTAGAATGATTGAGGCAGGAGCAATAACAGCTCTAGTTGAGGCTTTAGGGAATGAAGGAGTTGCCGAGGAAGCAGCTGGTGCCATAGCTTTGATCGTTCGACAGCCTTTCGGAGCCAAAGCGTTAGTGAATCAGGAAGAGGCAGTAGCTGGATTGATAGGAATGATGCGTTGTGGAACGCCAAGGGGTAAGGAGAATGCAGTCGCAGCATTGCTCGAGTTATGTCGGAGTGGAGGTTCTGCTGCAACTGAAAGGGTGGTTAAGGCACCAGCTATTGCCGGATTACTTCAAACGCTACTATTTACCGGGACAAAGCGAGCTAGACGTAAAGCCGCTTCACTTGCTAGAGTGTTTCAGAGATGTGAAAATGCATCTCTACATTATGGTGGATTAGGTGTAGGCTATGCATTTGCTAGCAATTCAGCTCAAACTAGAGATTCAAGCTTTGCTGCAGGGGATGTTTCAGTACCAATGTCAATCTCTGTACCTGTAATATAGTGGTATAATACTTTTTCTGTATTTGTAATTGTTACGTTCACAATTTTTATTGGAAGTTTTTACAGATTCTTTCATTGAAACTTTATAAAGTCATAAAAAAAATGTCACCAATACCATATGTTTTCTCTTCCAAGAGATACATGAATGTTGTTGACAATTTAGGTTCATCACATGTGTATCGTTGAGTATATCAAAGACAGAAAAGAGAATGCTCTGCGAAAGAGTTTTAGACCATTTCCTGTGTCATATTTGGTTTTATGATTTTTTTCCTTTCTTGGCCACCACTGCATATCAATCTTAATGGTCCCAATTGGAAGGGTTTTCCCTAGAGTAGTAAAATCCCACTTAATGTTCACAATTGATGATTACAATGGGGCCTAACTGTGCTCATGCCATCATTTCATTTGAATGTAAACCATTCTGCTTGCATTTTTTATTTTGTTGCATTGATTAGATGGAGACTTGTGTGCTATTGGAGACATTTATGCGGGTCATATTATTATTACATTTACCACAAATTCATAAACAATGTTGGAAATATGCACTATTCTTTCTTTAGGAAAGAATCTACACTATGCTTCTTGTCTTCATGTGGCAGTCTAGTTATTTGTATCTAATTAGAACTTGTACATTGGGCTAGATGTTCTGAAGTTGATATTGTATGGCCTATTACAATAGTATTATTTTTATAATCGAGTGAATTACTATTTTGGTACTTAAAATGCAGTAATTGAATAATTTAGTTCTTCAATATAAGGACTAATTTTGTCACTTCATACATTGAGATCAAAATATTTGATTCCTACAATTTCAAGTACCAAAATGGTGATTCACTGCAATGTTTGGTATCACAGTAGATATGTCAGAATCACGGTGACTCATCTTAGTTTTATAAAAGCTACAGTGTGTAGCTTTTGAAAATCACGGTGAGCTACCTTGATTTTGACATACCCACCATGATACCAAACATAGACTAAAACATTCTTCCTCCGTCTTTAATTATAAGAAAAAAGTGGTCAAATAGTTGATGTATTTGATCCAAATTTTAGACCAAAGTATATTAACTTTTTAAAACCAAGTTTTTGCATATATGTTAGAAGAGGTCAAACTTTAAATAAGTCTCAAGTATTTTGAGAGATTAGTCTTCACAATTACAAGAAAAATGGTGATTCACTTGTTCTTATAGGTATAATTCTGCCGGCTCTTTGTAATCACTTTTGCATAAAGTGTGTTTGTATGAATCCCATTTGTTGTCTAATCTCTAGTCTTTGGTCAACAAATTAGCTGGCAGTTTTTTCATTGAGTTGCTTCTTGCTGGAGATTCACATGTGGAACATGTAGGAATACTAAATTCTTAGTTAACACACTCCACAAGTTCTCTACCAAGATGAGAATCTTCTAGACAATAAGGATAAGTTTCTTTTCTTTCTTTATGAGTTCATGTCCACGATGACATCAATAGAACTTTTTTTATTTTACGGAATAATGTTAGAACGAAGGTAGATCACAGAAATGATGTTGTGTGCCTAGATTTTTGATTCATGTGTGCTAGGCAAAAGCAATTACTATGTATTTGTGTCATGAAAAGGTACAAATACAAGGGGTATATTTATTTTTTGTAGAATTTTTTTCAGCTTATTTTATGAAAGATATTCGAAAGTTATAAGATATTTCAAAGATGGGATTATTCTTGAGATAAAAGTTGAGTGGTGCATAATAGTCATAAGACTAATCACTTATTTATTCTACTACTTCTTCTTCTTCTTTCACATTCCACAATACATAATGACTTGTATGACTTATTGACCACCGATTTACTTCAATTACATTCTTGCCATTGGTTAACGTCAGAAAAATATTGGATTGAATTTTTAATGTGGGGTTTAACAATTTGTTTGTATCTGTAAAAAACGATTTGTTTGTTGGTATGTATTTGACTCGTTAAAGTGATTAATTTTACTAAATGAGAAAATCTTGAATTAATAATATTATTGATTTGTTAATCCACAATTGATATTATTTTTTACACTCTAACGTGAGTTGTTTACAAATTTCAGAATATAAGACAGAAAACCACCCTAAACAGAGCCTACGATTTTGTTTGGAAGTCACAAGAGAAAGGAATGGAGAGCTTTGGAGGCACATGAGTCGAAGAGAAATGAAGACTTTTTTTTGAAAGTTAGTTTTTCTTGATTTGAGAGTATTGATAAACAGGTGAAAATAATTCAACAATTTATTTAAAATCCTCCAAAATCTTCTCTTTATATGTTTTTGAATTCTACCATATTGAAGAGTTTTAGTCCAATGAAACAAAAATAAAATTCCCATCCCTTTATCCTCAAAGTCTTCACCTCCCTTCTATTTCATTTTTTTTTGGGGTGAATCTTCCATTTCAATTTTTATGTGCAAAAATTCAAATTCCGTATATTTTACCTTAAATTATTTAAATCAATAAGAAAATTGTTAGAAAATTGTGATTTCAAATTCTCTCTTTCTAGACATTCAAAGCAACTGAAGTAGGGGTTCTGTTCCTTGAAATTCCATGTGGTCCAAACAATGTGTTATGGACATAGTCAGTCACGGTAGCTTGATTCCACTATCTATTTTGTCGTTAATGATGGAGTCACTGTTGATTGCAGTGTTCCAAATTATTGACACTATAGCTCCATAAACCTCTCTTGAAAGGAAACTTGAGGGTTTTAATTAAACACACATGCATATCTCTTTGATTATTATTGTATCATTCCAAGCTTGATTTTCTTGATATGAAATATTTGGCACGGGTGAGGTAAGGTGGGGCATGTATTTGCCATCATAGTGTTTAATATTCAAGATTAAATTAATTGGATGCTAAAGTAAGTGGAGGCACAAAGGACACATTTTAAAAACAATTAGAGATTTTGCTAGACTCATACTTAAAGACATGAAGGTGGTTGAGCTTGAGTGATAAGCCACATTTGGAGTAAAAAGCTTGCTGATGATGACAATATCACTTTGTGAAAATATGAGTGAATATTATGATGGTTAAAGAAATTTGTTAATGAGCGTTTCTGAGATACTTTATAAGGATTTTAAATTTAGAAATTATTCTTTTAAAAAGTAAAATATTACAATTTTCAATATATTGAATATACAAATTTTCTTTTCTTAAAAACTTTTTATTTAAAATCTGTTGTTTTTGTATTTTCAATATCAGAATTACTACCAAAAGAATTACCGGGGTGAGGCACGACCAGATCGCTTTCTTTAAGACGTTTCGTGGCACTACCCAAGTTTGTGCAAGGTAGACTAACAACCACGCCGTCTCCAGGATAAAACAGCCCAGATCACTGTTACGATTACACACTGCACAATATATAATTGCTCGAGATATACACTTCTTAGTATGGTTTAATCGTTCGATTAAGACCACTCAAATACGGTTCGTAGCCGCTCTATTCGAAACCGAAAGGGACAGAAAGGAGTAGAAGGAGAAGAATGACTCGTCAACACAAGTCGGAGGGAGAAGAGAGGAAAAGCACAGGAAGTCTCAACTGTGAATTTCGGTGTAAAGAAT
>Ga0315914_1009439_pt1 | contig 12538 bp, 6 predicted proteins | sample MpolenodulesMG_FD_203920 | JGI IMG/M metagenome (GOLD analysis project Ga0315914, IMG submission 203920) | Medicago polymorpha root nodule microbial communities from Los Angeles, California, United States - elongated nodules | ecosystem: Host-associated > Plants > Roots > Nodule | place: USA... | reverse complement strand
CTGACAATATACATCGAACTTGTCAGGCATACTTGGAGAGATTAAGTTTAAGTGCAATTAACTAATTAAGTGTCATGATTAGTTCATGTTGGGAATTCGACGAAAATCACACCAATAATAAAGTTGATGTGTGAAACAAGTGATAATCGTGCAACCAAAAAAAAGTGTATGGAACAATTATAAACATATGCCAAAAGTAGAAAACAACGAGAGAGAGAAAAGAAGAGAGAACACAAAAGAATTTGTTGACCCAGTTCGGTCCAAATTGACCTAGTCTGGGGGAGACAGCAGCCATCCGTTTCACTATAATGATGAGTAACCTTACAAAAGAGATATCAATGGGTTACAAGAATAAGTCTCCCGCCTAATTCTACCCAAAGTCCCAATCTCTTCACGTAACCAAGAGACTCAATCCTAATAGTGTTTCCCAAGGTGAATCAACCCTCAAACCCTAGTGTTTGTTGCCAAGAGACAAACTCTATACAAACCCTAGTTTTGTTATTGTTTTTCTAAACCCTTGTTTCAGCCCCCTCTATCTCCCCGTTTACTCTGATACAATATCTATATTTATAGTAAAAGTATTGCTTAAAATTTGGAACAAATCTGCACCCAAAAATATGTTTCTGTTATTCGCCGCCAGCACACCATCGTGCCACGATTTTTCCAGTGACTTGCATCGGAACTGAAACATCCAATCATGCCACGTTGCCCTTCAATCGTGCCACGATTCCTGCAGAACCTGATTTTAAGTTAACTCTCACAGTTCATAACCTATCCAAAAGGAAAAAGATATGCCCGGCCAAGATGCTATTAAAGTCAAATATCTTAACTTTTTAACTCTTCCATTATCAAAATAAACGAAGTCTAGTAATTTGGAGTTTGATAAGTAAAGTCGGATAAATAATTATTTCAGATATAATTTAAATTCTCACAAACAACTTTTCAATTAATCACTTAGTTTTAATTGTGGTGGTTTAAAAAAAAAAATGGCAACGCTGGCATGATATAATATGACTCAATACTTTAGACCTAAAAAATGATTTGACAATAGTATAAGTGTTTCTTAAAGTTCCTTCAACTTGAGATTACATTGACAAAACCTAGCTGTACTTGACAGAGAGGAAGTTTATTAACAAAGACAGAACAACTAAGTGCATCATTTGTGTTTCACAAGCTGAAAAAGTGTGAAAGCATTGTTAATTAATTTTTAGAGTGCAAAAGAAACTCCAATATTTAAGGTTTGTGTTGTTAACTTGTCACAGTCACAGTGATAGATAACATTTCATTCGTGCACATGAGACTTTGGGATCAAAAGGTCAACAAAATCGACTCAATATATGTGTCAACCCGTGAAAATCGGTAGAATTTTTCCACAAATATAGGGTATGAAAATGAAGATTCTTCTTGCACATTTGCACATTTTGTTGTTAAGTTCTCAAATCATCTATTAGATTATTAAGTATTCTCGAATGAGAGAAAATGAGAGGTATCTCTCAAAAATAATTTTTATGTTAAGCTATTCAAAAGAATAATGCTACATGCACCGAAGAAAATTAACGCGAATACAAAGCGAATGAGTTTGATTGACCAGCTAAAACCACCACCCTCATGTTTTCCACAAAATCCGGATTTTAGTTACGTCAGCAGCTTTGGCAATCACACTTCGTGGTATATTCGCGGTAAGTGTTTTCGCTATAAATAGCACCGTTGTATTCAAAATAGCTTCTCATTTTTTCTCTTCACAACACCATTTTTATTTTTGTAGTCTAGTGGTTATAAATTCATTTTTTTAAGGAGAACAAGTGGGTTGTTCAATGTTCGAACTGCGAGCTCTATATATATTGTGTAGTGTTTCTACCAACTGAGTTAATCTCACATGCACACTGATTTCTCTTTCTTTCACCAACTAATGTTTTTTCTAATGTAACTGTATATATAGATGTTACTAATTCATGATTTTTTTTAAAGAAAAATGGGGATGTGGAAATTATTTATCAGTGATCATGAGACAAATAATAATTTTACAGTTGTTTGATATGAGACTTGAATTATGTCATTTTGATGATACAAAATCAAATACTTATTATCAAAATTACACCCCTTGAACTATACTCCTCACAAATTAAAATAGCCACCACTCTGTCTCCATGAACTTAGCTCAATTGACAGAGACATTGCATAATATATGCAGGGGCTGGGGTTCGAGCCCCGTACACCCCACTTATTCTCCTTGAAAAGAAGAATTTTTAGCCACTAGCCTACTTAAAAAAAAATAAAAATAGCCGCCACTTAAAAAACTCATCAGCTAGTTATACTAGTTTCATTTAACTTAATTTTCATTCATTGCTCCTATAACAACCAACCCATCAGCTATACAAACCAAAAATTTAAAATGATAACCGTAATTATTTTTTGAAGGATGATAAATAACCGTACTTCATATTGATGCATTTAAAACCATGCATATTCTTCTAAAGTTCCCATAAGCTGTATCCAATCAACTTATTTTTTTTATAAAAAAAAATCCATAACGCAAATGCCAAATTAATTGATTCACTTTACGTTTCAAGCAATTATTGCTAGTTCTATAAATAAATAGTAGTAACTTGAAGGCAAATTCATCCATATAAAAAATAGGGGAAATTACAATGACCTCCCCTGAAGTTCCTTTAAATAACACAAACACCCACTCTAGTTTTATAATAGACACAAACCTCTCTTAAGTTTTCTTAATATAGATAGGCACCTCCCTGTGGACTTAACACCAACTTAACACCGTTTGTTTTTAATTCAGTGATGACTGTGAATCTCAAACCAATCCCTTTCATGGTTGAGAAGTCTTCAGTTAGAGGATTTCCTTCCCTTTCAATGCCCTTCAAAGTTGTGTCTAGTCGCGTCAAGAAGATTAAGATTGACAGGTAGTGGCTTGGTCCTCCCTAATGGATTATGGACTTGATGCTTCTGGCATAAGACAAAAGGGAAAGAGTGTTTACCAGTATGTGCACAAATACGAGCTTAAAGATTAAAATCTTCAGCAAATGGGTTCCATAAAAAATTAGGTTGTCACAAAATTCATTATGTAAAGAACTTGGGTGTAAATATGGATTACAATACATGCTATCAGACAAAAGGGCTGAAAATTCAATGATTTTGGTGATTTATTTTTTGTGGGCAGCACCACTTTCATTCACGAACGAGGCATAAAGGGAATAGAATAAATTTCGTTGATGAAATCATTTTGGTGGAAGGGAATGCATATCAAAGTTTGAGGGAGGTTAGTGTTATTTGTTAAAATCGAGGGGGTGTAAGTGACATATTAACATACCTAAGGGAGATAAGTGTAATTTACCCTAAAAAATAATATAAAATTAAAGAAAACAAAACATGTTAATTTGAGTGACTCATATACACTAATGGAAAAATCCTCCATTGTTTTGGTTCTTCTTGTTATGACAATTCTCAATGATACTGAGGCTTCAAGAAGAGGTCTTTTAGATTATCAACTTAAAGTGTACAAATAATGTGAGGGTTTTCAAGGAGATATGTGCATGTATAGTATTTTTAGTGTTTTTAATATGAGTCATGTTAATTTGTGTTCCTAGGGTACATGTTAAACATTAAATTCTTGCCACCAATGGTAAGTATTAATTGCAAAAAATTAACATTAAATTTTTTAAGTAATAAATTAACACAATTTTTGATACAAAATTTCTATTAGTGGAATGCTTAACATGTGCCCTAAAGGCACAAGTTAACATTTCTCTTTTAATATTTGGCGTTGTTCTAACTGTATTAATGTATTAATCATAAACCAGCCGATAGCCAAGCTAGTTCCCCTGCCATTTATCATACCATGGGTATAACGTAAAATTATAGATTAATATTTTTGTGCTGTGTATATTATTTAAGTCATATTTTTGTATTAATGAGGTCTAGAGTTTAAATTCCAACAAAGAAAAAAATTAACATAATAAATAATACTACATCCGTCCCTAATTATATGACCCTTTTAAAAAAATAACGGGAATTAAAAAAGTGGATATTTGTATTAAAGTTGTTTGTAATCACTGTTGTTTTTACAATTTTATCCTTAAGAGAGAGAGTTAGTTTATGTTTTCCATATGCTATTTATTGCTGATTGAATAAAAAAATGTACAATAAATAAGAGCATGTATGTAAAGAAATAATTAAAAAACTTTTTTTTCTTAAAGCATATTCTATAAATATCTATGTTTTTATTTTCCTAAGTAATTAGAGAAAGAAAAAACAAGTCAAAACATTTTCCGATGGTCATAAAATTGAACTAAATATATTCATAGAAGAACAAAATAAAAAAGTCAAGCTTTATTTAAAGAGACAAAGAATATGTGTTACGTTACGTATCTAAAGCAAGAAAGCTAATAACGATAATTCGAACCGTGAATGAATTAGTTTAAAGGCACTAATTAATGTCTTTGACTAATTAAGAAAGTTAAAAAATTTTTTTTTATTGAAAACAACAAGTTTTTGACTTTTAAAAAATTAAATACTCCCTTCGTCCCATATTATAAGGAAAAAAATCACACTTATTAAGAAAACTAAAACATAGTAGTTTGTAACCTAGTTTTTTGTGTTATCTTTGAAATAAGTATTATAGAAAGATGTTAAAACAATTTTTATTGGTAGTTGATTATAGAGAAAATAAAAAAGAGAGCAAATTGAATGCAATTTGCATTTAATTTTTCTTTGGAAAAGATAATTTTTTGAAAAAACATAATTATATATGATAAAAGTTTGTCTTTTTTGCTTATAATTTAGGATAAAGAAAATGAGTTTTTTTGCTTATAATTTGGGACGGAGGGAGTACTTCGTTTTTCCATAATTCTCAATACAATCTTTCCATATTGATTTTCTTAACTAACGCCCTCAATTAACATTTCCCTTAGTTTAATCATGTTGAAATTGAATTGTTGACAAGTCGACTAATAGTGCACAATATGATTCATTTTTTCTTCAAACAATTATATAAAAAAAGAAACGTTATTCCTCGATTGTGGGTAACTTTAACTACTTCATAGAGTGTTAATTGAGACAAATGTTGTTTAAGAACTAAAATGATAAGAAAAACATGTAAAATGCTAAAGTCAAATAAACATAGATAAAATGCGAGTAAATAGGTTGTTTGGTTGATTGAGTGTGTCAACAATATTGAAATTTATAAGTGATGTTTAGAACAAAATACTAGAGCCTGAGTCAAGGCCCGCCTTGGCCAAGTGCATCAAGGACCTTGGCACATAGCCTCACACTTGGGGGGTCTCAAAATTTGAAGATTTCTTATTTTTTTTATACTTACAGACAAAATTCGTCAATAAATGTCATTTTTCGTAGGTACAAGCTTGGAAGACAAAATTTTGCTGTCAATTATTCATTATCCATAACTAAATGTCTATTTATCTGTAGGTAAAAGTCAAGCTTGAACCATTTGTCCATATATTTAACTACGACTTAATTTTCCGTCACCATAAATAGTGTTGGATTTTTCTTTCAATTCCTTTTAAATGAAAATTGTCAAGTTTGTAACCGGGTCTCCTAATTGTCGGAGACGGCCATGGCCTGAGTCATATTAGCCATGACCATGGACAACTAAGGTCATGTTCTTAATTATCAACGTTACAAATTCGGAATCATGAATATTATGATATTTTAATTTCATCATGTTTGTAGATTTTGTCATATTTGTAGATATTTTCTCGTTGTATGTTTTTTACTTGAATGTTGTGAGTTTATTCGTAGATTTATCTTTTTTCTTTTTAGTGGTGTTGAATTTATGTTTGTATTTGACGTACTCTATCGAATTGAGTGAAATAATATCGATTTGTCAAGAAGAAAATGTTCCAATAAGTTGATCAAGACATTATTCAGTTCTGAATGTTTAGAAATAAATACAGCAGGTAGCAACTGATGAACGTATATTAAATAATAACTCCTTACATAATGGGGAAAAAAACAGTAATGTGTTCATACTCCATAAGAGGACAAAGAATGAAAAGAAACAACAAATAAGGAAGGGTGATATTATGTCATTTTGGCGTCACTTGCATAAGTAGTTAATTTGTAGTATGCTAGAATTTCTAGTAGTGCTGGAAGCAACATATTCAAAATACAATTATCTAATGGAATGTAAGCCCTACCAAATTGTAGAAATTGGACCTTAGTTAGACATATGTATTAGACATTTGTCTCATTACCCTATTATCCTTGTAGCCGTTGATTTTTTATGTTATTTTATTTTATTTTTAATATAAACAAAAACAAAAAGGATAAATCAAAATATGTGCAGAGTCACATGTAGAGATTAGAGAAAGGCAAGCAAATGGTTTGGTTCCATCTATTCACATAGATTGACATTGACCTAAGCATGAGTGATGAGTCAAAGCAGGAAAATTGCTTGTGTGTCTGCCTCAATTTCGTTCGTTTCTTTCAAGCTTTTAATGCTACCAAAAACTTCCTTTTCCAGGTTTCTTCTTCAATTTCATGCTACAGTTTTTTGGTCAATTCTAACAGGCACAAATTTGGTAACTACTGTGTTAGGCCATTCAATGCATGTCTACATGAAATAATAACAGCACTCAAATACATGTGATCAAATAGCCATGTTAAGTGATTAATGAACTTCACCAAAGAACTAATCATTTAAAAGAACGTAAATTCAATTTTTAGGTGAATAATTTTCAGCCGAACCTTATTTGTCTTGGGGTTAAATCCTCGATTACTAAGTCATTTTTCTCTGAAGGTCAACAAAAAAAAATCAAATGCATATAATTATTCTAGGGTAGAGTATATTATGTTTGGTCATTATTATTTTTCTGTGGTTTTTTTTGGACCCGTAGACTAAATCTTATTGGGTTTGTAACGCTATGATTTTGTAAAAAAAAGAACTAAAAACACAACTTGTTTTTTCAAAAAGTTTTTTTTTTTTTTGTAGCTAGCAAATACATTCTCCATCAAATGCAATTACGGTAGAGGAATGGTCCGACACTAATCTATTATATAAGAATAGCAAAAATAATAAATACTTTGTATTCAAACAATTTACAAAAATTGTAACAAAAATAAAACAGTTTACAAAAATCATATTCTTTTTCGTGTTATTAATGTGCAAAAATTCTCAAGTATTTTCACACTGTATAGTTTGATATTTTTATTGCTTCCCACATTAAAATCACGAGAGAGAAGCACATAAAATCATATGTACAATAATATAAAAATCATATGATTTGGTTTCTACAATCATATGTACAATAATGACAAAAAGACACTGATCGATTACTTAGTATAAGCCAAACTTCAATAACCCTTTTCTTCCTGATATTCCTCATTAACCTTTATCATCATGAATAAGAAAAGTGATAAAGTCATAGAGATCAAAAGTTTAGTACTCCTTAGTATACAAGCTTAAATGTTGGCGATTATACTACTTAGAAATGTGATGAAAAAAATAAAAATAGAACCCAACCCAACCCTTTACTTAAAGAGTCTAATGAAAAGAACCATAAAATATTACTAAAAATCTTGTGTTAGGGCAAACTTTGCCTTTGGCTCAATCAACACAAGAGAATTGTCGTTCCTTTAACATAAAAGTGTCAATTCGATATTATATAAAATGCATGTTCCTTCAAATTGGAGCAAAAAATTATTGGATTATTTTTGTTTCTTTTTGATAAGTTATTGTCAAGTTAAGAGAAGAATAAAGTGGAATACGCCCTTTTTTATAATGGAACTTTCTTTTTTTATTCAAAAATAAAAGAATACTCTTTTTGTTTCTTTCCATAGACAAACGTTACATCTTACACGGGTAGAGATCATCAACCGCCAGATTCTACATTTGAAAACTTTATGCGAGAATTCTTACTTCTTAAGGAATTATAGAATATATGAAATTTTGCTTTCATTTCAAAGAGTTTGGTTTGTGTTTGAGAACTTTCAAATACTTGCTTTTGTACAAAAGGTGAACTAATTCATATCATTAATAATCAAAATCGTCCTACAAATTGTAATGTGTTCACAAATTTGAATTAAATGTAGTTATCTCTCTAATGTTCATTTGATTTGCAAAGAACGAATACTTAACAGAACAATGCACATAAAAAAATAGGACTTCTCATAATGTAAATTGTAAACGTTTATGAATATAATTATATTATTAATAGAAAGAGAAAGGAGTGTGAGACTATATAGAGGAGAGAGAGATACAGGAGAAATGAGAGAGGAGAGAGATAAAGATAGCACAGAGGAGAATTTTAACTAAAAATTATTGTATATATCTTAACTAATTTGAGGTAAGTGATAGATGAGTTTGATGTCTTGAGTTCAAACTCAACAAATGATAAAAAATGCAAATCTAAAAATTACATTAGTAGCATTTACCGTTTCAAAAAATAACTACATTTGTTTTATTTAAACTTCGTATACGCCAAAAGTCAAAATTGAAATCAAAATTTATCATAGACGATGTTACCCATGCATGGACATTTCCCAGAAATTAATGCATAGAAGCGTTATTAAAGATATGTTCATATTTGGTATGAACATACTCTGGCAGTAGTTCAAATCTATTCACGTATGCAAGTGTTAGAGCCATAAAGGCCATGTTCATGACGATGGAGTCAAGAGCCTATGGCATCTGAGTAAAAGATTTAGGCCCACCTAGTTTCATAGAGGGACATTATCATATGAATTATTTCAATACAATTAATGTATATATGTTGTCATCATATCAAGTGGACCATAAGTCACATGCTTTGCAAGGGAAAAAATAGGACGTGATTGGCTTTTGTACTATGTTTCAAGAATTGAGAGCATTTAGATTTGGTTTTGGGATGGTAAAACAATTATGGTACTTTGGGTGCTTTAATCATTCAATCCGGCCTCTAAGGACTCCCAATTCATGGGGGCAAAAGGGATGGATGAAGTTGGCATTTTGCTTATTTTAGAAATATGTTCTTAACTCCTCCAAACACAAATGAAAGGTCCTTCAAAATTTCTTTGATCGGTTGCAAATTTTCTCTATCAAGTAATCATATTTGAAACAACGTCAGACAATAAATGCAAACATCTTTCAATTCAATCGAAATTTAAATTATGATTCATCATATTGTGGGAGAGCAGCTCCTTCTATAAAACTCAATATATCATGTTGGGGGACTTTCAACTTTTTTAGTTGTGGCAATGCATGTATGTGTCGATTTAGAATTAGATTAATATTGACATATTGTACACACTATAAATATGTGCAAACTATGCATGAATTTGTAAGGAATGGGATAATCATGCTTGTTTAATTTTAAAGAGGTTCATAGATTAGACTTTTACAATAGTAAAATTATTTTAACTTGTAGTTCGTACATGATACAGCATACATATTTGGGGGAAAGAGCATAAGCACGCCATTTTTGCAAATAATTAATATAATTTATTTTCTTACACAATTAATTAATTTACTTAAGCAATGTATGGTAAAAAAAATAGATGGCGGATAAACTAGCTTATAGTAAAGAATACATTGTCATATTGGATTTAAAGTGTTTTATAAAACTAATGGTTGAACTAACTAATAAACATAAAATGACATAATAAATCATTTTAAAGGTTTAAATTTTTCAATTAAGATAATGATATTAAAAATTAGAATTTTTTTTATATATTATAAGTTACAAACTTTTTTTTTTTTGAAGGATTATAAGTTACAAACTTAACTGCTGCGATTTTTTATGTTCAATAACTTATTAGTCACTGTTTCAAAAATTAATAAATAATATGTATCGTGTTCGACACTGACACATATGAGTACATTGATTTACATCATTGTCTTAAATTATTATCGATGTCGACGTGTTCATGTCGTGTCATGTCTCCGTGTCTGAGTCTATGCTTCATAGTATAAGATTGATCATGTTACTGGTATAATTGTTTATATAGGTCTGCAAGTAACTTTTATGTTGATCATTTGATGTGAAAACTGAAGAATTGAAGGCAACGTTGATCCTTTGATGTTCAGGAACCATTCTCTTCTTACAAAGATCAATTAGGATATGGTAAAGCCGTTGTTTCACTTATATCTACTATCAGCGTTTATCATATCATTCAATATTTATGTGTAGCTATTGGTGAAAAGAAGTTATTCCATCAGTGGTTTTTCTTTTCACTAAAAAATAATAATTTGATTATCTTTATATGAAGCTTTGGTTTGTTAATTTTCTCATTGAGCTTGATGAACATTTCTCCATTGAGTAGCAGCATGTTTTCCTTAATGATGAGCACCATACTTTTCTTACTTTTTAGTTGATTGTGAATTTGTGATGTAATGAGCTGTTTTGATTCAAGTTGGATCAGATTCAGTTGCAGTATTTTTTTCAAGGCACAAAGACCTTGTAGGAGATAGTAAATCGATTGTTTTTGTATATTGAACTGATCATCCTGAAATTCTTGTTATTTGTGATTATGATATTATTGAATTATACAAAACATGGCTGTTGTGAATTAGGTCAAAAATTCCAAACCTCACATCAATGAAATTTAGATTCGTGGAACAAGTATCAATGGAAACCAAAACCAAAAATTAATCACAAGCAACAACAACAAACTAGATCTAATCTAGAAACCAAGTGCATAGCAAAACCACAATTCAACCAAAGAATAAACAAGATAAAGAGAGTAAAGAAAAGATAACAACACCAAGAAATGTTTACCCAGTTCGGTCCAACATGACCTACTCTGAGGGAGAGATTGATCTCTCCAATCCACTATCAATGAGTTCTTACAAAAAAATACAAATGAGTTACAAGAAATTAGCTTCAACAAGCTCACAAAGAACAACCCTAATTTCTACCCATTTTCCCAATCTCATCAATGAACAAGACACTCATGAATTTTCACTCTCCCAAGGTGTTTACAATTGTTTCCCAACTCTAAAATCTAACCCCCCAAAAGATAACCAACCCTTAGCCTTTGATTTCACTAAGGATCTTCTCTTTTGGTTTCACAAGACTCACCCAAGTTGCTCACAAATGACTCTTCACTCATGTGTTTCCCAACCCCATGAATCTTCCCCAAAAGGCACCAACCCTTTTCCCAAGAGCCCCTCTCTTTTGGTTCTTCAAGATTCACATCTTGAAGCTTTGAACCTCACCCAAAGACCCTCAACCTTTAGTATCTAAAACCCTACAAGTTCCCTCCTTTGGTTTCCATGAGATTCACCAAGCTCTCCCAACAAATGGGTCAAAGAATGCTTATATAGTGTGACAGATCTGTCAAAATTGCGTCGCGCCTGTGATAATCGCGCCACGGTTGAAGCGTACGACCCAAGGTACGACAACCTTATCCAAAAATCGCGTCACGCCTGCATAAATTGTGCCACGATTTTGCCTTCAGCAGAAAGCATACATTCTGCTAGCAAAATCGCGGCACGCTACTGAAAATCGCGCCACGATTTTCAGCTTTCACAACATCACAATTTAGAGTCATTTCTCAACAATGGCTAATGGCTTCTTAATGTCTAAAATGTTTTCTGTCAAAAAGAACAGAATGGCTATGTCTAAAATGTCTAAAACATGGCCCTTAAAATCTAAATCATAATACAAACTGCACAAAGAAGCAAATATCAGAATGGATAATAACACTATGTCATTTTAATAGAGCAATGCATTCACAAAGCCTTTTCTTCTAGCAACAGTTGAGCCACTTGAAGTAAGATCTAACAAGTTGGAATATGATCTTGAAACTATTTTAATTGCTTAAATTACGCAGTTAAGCGCCTAAACCAGTTCCTACACGGGAGGTTTTGCTTCTGTCGATACTTAAAGACTTAAACATCCACCCTTCTAATCTAAGCTTAAAGTTAAGTCAGAAGCCATCTACAAGTTTGAAGAGCTTAAAAGTTTGTTCCAACGCAAAACACTACAAGAAAAACTACATTTTGCAACTTTTAAAATTGCTGATTGCGACTGTTCCCCAACAGACGCGGATGTTGGGGTCGCAAATGTACAATTGCGACTGTTCCCCAACAGACGCGGATGTTGGGGTCGCAAGTGTCTTCTGCGACCCTTCATAGAACAGCCTCACCAACTGCCGCAAAAGGCACTGCGACAGTTGCAAACAGACGCAAATGTGGAGATTCACAAGGATTTCAGGGGGGCTTGCAACGGTTTGAACAGTCGCAAATTTTTTTTTTAAAAGTCACAAAAATTTATTTTGATATGCCTTGATTTAAAAAAATTTCTCTTGAATTTGAAGACAATCTCAAAATATATTACTAAAGACTTGAAATGCAAAATATACATAATTCAAGAGTAAGAAGTTTGATCCATACATCAACTTTACTAAAACAAAAGATATATAGTACCAAGTTTAAACATTCAAAAAACGAAACACTAGTGACTGAACATTCAAAACAGCTGTAGCAAAATTAGAAGTTCCCTAGTGATGTTGCTTCAATGATCCTCAAGGCGGTGGCTAGACTCAGATGAATGTCTACCATCTCTTGTTTCTAAATTTGTTGGCT
>Ga0315914_1009438_pt1 | contig 12539 bp, 12 predicted proteins | sample MpolenodulesMG_FD_203920 | JGI IMG/M metagenome (GOLD analysis project Ga0315914, IMG submission 203920) | Medicago polymorpha root nodule microbial communities from Los Angeles, California, United States - elongated nodules | ecosystem: Host-associated > Plants > Roots > Nodule | place: USA... | reverse complement strand
CCCCCACACACACACGCACACACACACACACACAAGATGGAGGTTGTATATGTCAATCATGCCTAGCTTGTTGATACACTCATAGAATTGGCGTAAACATATCAGCAGTCAGCAGTTTGATTGTGTGAAGAAATGGGTAGTAATCTCATAACTCTAGCTTGTAACTTCTCACGAACAAGGTGGAAATCAATATCTAGATGCTTGGTATGCTCATGAAACACAGGATTAGCTGAAATGTGCAAAGCACTTTGATTATCACAATAGAGTACTAGAAAACGAGATGGTGATTGCTGCAAGTCATGAAGGAGAAAGCACATCCATTGTAGTTCACGTGTTGCTGAAGCCAATGCTCTACATTCTGCTTCTGTAGAGGAGCAGGAGACAGTGTTTTGTTTCTTTGATTTCCAAGACACTAAGGATTTTCCTATATAAAAACAATATCCAGTAATAGATTTTCTGGTATCAATGCATCCTCCCCAATCAGCATCACGAAAAACAAACAACTGTAAGTCAGATGATTGGGGGAAAAATAAACCACGACCTAGTGATCTCTTGAGGTATCTGAGAACTCTAAGAGCAGCTTGATAATGAATTATAGTGGGTGAAGCCATAAACTGACTCAATTGATGCGTGGCATAAGCAATATCTGGTCTAGTAGTAGTGAGATACAGTAATCTTCCTACCAACCTTTTATAAGCAGAAACAACATGATGAAGAGAACCTCCATCTTGATGTAAACGTGAAGAAGGGCCAAGAGGAGTGCTGACAGGTTTGCAACTAATGAGCTTAGCATCCTCTAAAATTTCCAGACAATATTTCCTATGGCACAATGTAATACCTTTAGAAGAACGTGCCACTTCAAGACCAAGAAAGAATTTAAGATGCCCAAGGTTTTTAATTTGAAAAGTGTGGTGTAGAGCAAGCTTCAATTCATCAAAAATAGTAAGAGAAGTACCATCAAGAATGATGTCATCTACATACACCAGAAGTGCAGTAAAAGAGGAAGCAGTGGATTTAGTGAACAAAGTGTGATCAAAAGTAGCCTGTACAAAACCTTGTGCATAGATAAATTGAGTGAGCTTCTCAAACCATTGCCTGCTTGCTTGCTTAAGTCCATATAGGGATTTAAGAAGCTTACAAACTTGTCCTGATTTAGGAGAAGAAACTCCTTGAGGCACTTTCATATATACAACTTCATTTAAATCAACATGAAGAAAGACATTATTTACATCCAGTTGGTGGAGGTGCCAACCATGGATAGATGCATGATGGGGTAAACCTGCAAGTGCACGGTTTACCGAAGTAGTAATAAAGAATATCGTTCCGACAGGGAGTTATGAATTTAATCAACTTCTATGAATGATTAGAAGAGAGTTTCAGTTGAAAAGTTGGGATTTTTAACGGTTTGAAAACACATCTCCTTTCGGTCTCAATGAGTGTGTTTCTCTAGCAACCACGCCTATTCTCATGGTTGATTGCTATTGAAATCCTTGAAGCACGGAACTTTATTGTCTCAAGGTTTGCTAGACTATTCTCATGTTTCGCAATCCTTGTCTAATTTCACTTGTTTCACTTGTTCCAATATCAAAACTTCATCTTTTGATCCTCCACATTATATTTGTGATTATGAATTAACAACTATCAACCATCGCCTTTCGGTTTATTGATTTAATACTTGTTAATTCATTATAAAAATGGTGAAATAGATTAGAAAATAGATTTACATAAAATTAGGGTTCGAGGCTTGGTTTGATAGGGATTAGGACATTAGACTCATCCAACAATCCCAAGACAAGAAGAGTTTACTCACTCATGTTCATTGTAGACATAAAAGAGAAGAAGAAGAAGAAGAAGAAGAAGAAGAAGAAGAAGAAGAAGAAGAAGAAGAAGAAGAAGAAGAAGATCATAAAATAAAATAAAGGTTGAACTTTTATTCAAAGAAAACAATTGTCACTTATTATTTCCAAGAACAAGAGATGATTGAATATGTTTTCTAGCTACTCTATTTATAGTTTACAGCTACTTAAGCCCCAAGAAATACATCAATAGAATGTTCCACAAGAAACCACGAGTTTTAGGTCAGAAGTAACTAAATAGGCAGCTTGTCGAAGAAGCAAAAGCAGCAAAAGGCTGTCTGGGTGATGGCACGGCCGTGTGGCTGGAGGCACAAGTCGTGCCAAGCTCTCTGGTAGCTTATTGGCTTTGAATTGTTGGAGGCACGGGTTGTGTCTTCAAGGCACGGGCTGTGTCTGTATTTTTGCATAAAATCTTCATATTTTTGGCCCGAATCAGCTCCAAATCACCTTTCTTTTGCTCCAAGACGCAATCTTTCGAATATTTGTTTTTGAAATTAAATAACTTGCAATTGAAGTAAAATAGTTCTAAAAAGGAAATAAAATCATATAAAATCTAAATAAAACGGACTCAAATAATATATAAAAAAACACTAATTTATGACTCATCAATGCAAGAGCTAAGAGTACTCTAATAGTAGACAACTTTGCAACATGTGAAAATGTTTTAAAGTAATCCAAACCTTCAGTTTGAGTATAACCCTGTGCCACAAGTCTTGCTTTGAAACTTTTAATACTCCCATCACCATGTATTTTAATTTTATGAACCCATTTACTTCCAATAGCTATAGCATCAGAAGGTAACTCCACAAATTCCTAAGTATGATTAGCATTATGTGCTTCAATCTCAGTCTACATAGCAGCTAACCATCTAGAGTCTTGACTAGCTTGATGTAAAGTAGTAGGTTCTATGTTATGTGAGATAGAGAGAGCATAAGCTTGATGGTGAGGTGCAAGCTTAGAGTAACACACATAGTTTGTCATAGTGTAAGCAGTAGATTGACAAACATAGTCTTGCAAGTGTGATGGAGCTTTGACAACTCTCTGGGATTTTCTAAGAGGTAAAAGTTGAACATCTTCAACATCATTATATTCAGATGCTCAATATCATCAGGAGCTACATTATTATCAAAGATATCCTCAGTGTGAGGAGTATCTTGAATGGAAGCTTCTGTGTTAGCAGGTAAAATAGCAGACAAGTCACAACTACTGTCTATGTAAATGTGAGTGTTTGGAAGAGGATTCATAGATAGAGAATGAAAAGGAAACTCTAAATCAAAGAACTTCACATTTCTAGAGACTAAAATTTCAGAATTGTGGACATCAACCAAAATATAACCTTTCATTCCTGATTTGTAACCTAGAAAAGCACATTTCTTTGCTCTAGGGTCAACCTTATGTCTGTTAACACGTAGAGTAGAAGCATAACTCAAGTAACCAAACACCTTAAGATGACTCAAATCAGGAGCATGACCATGTAAGATTTCATAAGATGACTTATTTTGTAAAATTTTGGTTGGTATTATGTTCAAAAGATACACAGCATGCAACACTGCATAAGACAAAAACTTCTTAGGTAATTTTGGCTGAAACATTAAAGCTCTACTAATGTTCAGTATGTGATGATGTCTTCTTTCAACCCTTCCATTTTGTTATGGTGTATACACACAACTTCTTTGATGTAAAATGCCTTTTTCAGCATAGAATTCTTGCAGAAGAAATTCAAGTCCATTATCATTCCTAATGGATTTAACTTTCTTCTCAAACTGGTTTTCCACCATATAGACAAAACTTTTAACTTTTATTGAAGCTTCTGATTTAGATTTCATCATAACAACCCAAACATGTCTACTATAATCATCCAAAATGGTTAAGAAATATCTAAATCTATGAATATAATCAGTAGAAAAGGGGCCCCAAATATCAACATGCACAAGATCAAACATAGCATGTGCATTATTTTGACTAAGAGTAAAAGGTAATTTCTTCTGTCTTAATAGTTGACAAACATCACAAGCAACATTTGTACTAGCTGAAATTTAACTATACAATTTATTCATGCATTGCATTCTATCATGAGATAGATGCCCAAGTCTAAGATGCCATACAATTCCAAGAGGCACTAAACTACTAGACTTATTATTTGAAACATAAATACTTGAAATTTTGGCTATTTTCTGTGTTTCTTTCTAAGCCTTCAAGTAATAGAGTCCATCCACTTCTTCACCCAAACCAATCCTCCTCATATCCTTCTCTTCATGTATAACACACTAATTAGTCTGAAAATTCACAATGCAATCTTGTTCTTTGCATAGTTTAGAGACAAATATGAGATTGACAGCAAATTGTGGCAAGTATAACACATTGTAAATGTGTAAATATTCAGATAACCTCACATTTACTTTGTAACAGGTATCCACAATGTTCTTATTAGGCAAAGTAACACTAATAGGTTTAATTTCATTATAAGGAGTGAACCATCTCAAATCATGGCAAGTGTGATGTGTAGCACCTGTGTCAACTATCCACCTAGTGTCATCAAATTTGCAACTAGCATTATTGATAAAAAGTTTACCTCCAATATTAGCAACTGAACTGCTAGCATTCATCACATTTGCTGAGCCTTTAGCTTCAATGTTGCTTCTTTCCAACAGTGCTATTAGATTTTGATACTGGTCTTTGGTTAGCATCATTCCATTTTCATCATTTTTCCCAATGGAAGTGCTTCCCTTGAACTCAACATCTTCACATTCCACAAAATTAGCATTAGCAAAGGAATTTCCTCATCCTCTTCCCCAATTAGGAGGGTAACCATGTTTCTTATAACAGATTTCTACAGTGTGATTGGTTCTATTATAGAAACTACACAATCTGAGGTTTCCTCTTCCTCTTCCTTGAAAGGAATTTCCTATACCCCTTCCAAATTGCCTCTGACCATCCATGGCATTAACAAGACCAGAAGTTTTATCATCTATAGAAGTAGTAGGTGAAGATACTACATTGTACTGCATATTTATTTCTTGTTGCATTACCATGGAGAAAACCCTATTTATTTGAGGTAAAGGATCCATCAACAATACTTGTGATGTCACCCCTTGATAATCTTCATTTAATCCCATCATAAACTTGATAATTCTATCTTATGCTCTAAAGGCTTTGTTATTTCTCATAGCCAAATAAGTACACCAGGGCCGTTCCTAGTGTTTTACAGGCCTTAGGCATAATATGAGAAAAGGGCCCCTTACATAATACATCATAATTTTTTTTAGCTCATTGTTGTGATTTTATCAGGTCTTCTTTTCGTTTTTTTCCCTACTTTTTACTACCACAAAAGAACAAAAAAAGATGAGTGGGCCACATGATCCTAAATTCGTCTCAGATGATTTAGCATAATGACATAATTTAATTTTTTGGAACATTTGAAAGACAATATTAAGATTAATTTCTCTAGTAGGCTTATTTTCAACCAAAATATAATTTGCTTTGTTATAAAATTCACAATTTCTTGGATAATAAATATGACCAATATATTTAATATTAGTGAGACACATTATTAGAAACAAAGGGTCCAAAAAATATCACAAATTTATTCGATAATTATTTTTTTTGGCACATTATTAAGAAAAACTAAAAAATTTATAGGGAGGTGTATATAGAAATCTTTGTATATAAGGGAGTATATATAGCAAATTGAGACAAAAAGGGCCATAAACATTAACAAGCTTCAGCACAGCCTTTCAACATGTTTGGGCCTTTCAGTAAGCTTTGTTATACACACCCCTCGAAAACCAAATATTTCTATATACACCCCCTTTCGTAAAAAATATTTACGGCCCCCTACCGGCAAGGACCCTGGGCCGACGCACCCCCAGCCTATGCCTAGGGCCGGCCCTGAAGTACACTGAATTGGACATGTACACTGAGGCATAGGTATGTATTGATCCAACTCTTCCCATAAATCTCTCAAATCAGTAAAAAAATCAGTAACATTCTTACTTCCCTGCTTCAGATTAGCAATCTCTTCTTGAAATTGAGCAACTCTAATTTTATCTCCCCTCATGAATCTATCTTCAAGGTCATTCCACATATCAACAAAATTTTCGATAAACACTACACTTTGTGCAATTGAAGGTGAAATAGAATTGATTATCCAAGTATGAACAATATTATTGCACCTTTCCCAAGCTGCATAGAGCAGATCATCCTCTTATGGTATAGGTATAGATCCATCAACAAACTTGAATTTGTTCTTCATAGCAAGAGCTCTTCGCATCTTCATGGACCACAAATGATAATTCTCACCAGTTAATTGTGACGTAACCGTAACTGTTGAAGAATTTTCTGAAGGATGAACAAAGTAAGGATCAAGACTTTGATCTTGATTGTTATTGTTGTTTGTCACCATAGTGTAACGGAAAATTCAATCGAAAGCGAAAGACAAAATCACAAGATCGAAGAAAAACAAGTGAAAAATTCTCGAGAAAGAACAAAGGAATCAAAACGCAATGAAAAGCAAATTGACGAAATCAAAGAAGAAGAACAAAATAGGAAGATGAACAAAAACAACGTTCAATCTTCATTGTACAGAAGCAGAGCAAGACGCGCTTGCTCTGACACCATCGAAGAATGAAACCGCCATGGATAAAGCTTGAAGCTCTAGAAAATTTAGAAAGAGAATTTATTGATTGATAATGAAAACGATTACAAGAGTGGCTTATATAAAAGCCGAGTCTTCTAATTAACTACATGCAACACAAATGAAATGTAAATGAAAGTGAAATTAGAAATCCTAAAAATGTAACTTGCGTGCTAAGTAACCTCCATAATATCCTTATTATGTAATTGCCTATCCTTCTATTCAGCTCTTTCCTCTTATAAGTTGTTTGTTTGGCGACTTCCCTGCAATCGTCTTCCAACAAGAGATAATCTAATTAGACGTGGTATTCAGCAGCCTTCTAATAATATTTATGTAGGTGGTTGTGATATGGAAGAAACGTTGCGCATCTGTTTTACATTGTCATCAGTTCAATGTTGTTTGGCATCTCATTAGGAATTGGATTGGGGTTATTTCAGTTGATCCTCCGGGTCTAGCGGATCACTTGATTCAATTTACTCAGCTTTGTGGTTCATCAAAGGTTTTTCAGTCGTTATTGCAGCTTATCTGGTTTACAGTTGTTTGGATAATTTGGAAAGAAAGAACTAATAGGATCTTTAAACCTAAGGTTGATCATATGCACATTTTGTTAGACAAAATTAAGTTACTTTCATTTGAGTGGTTGAAAGCAGAAAATGTCATTTTAACTTTTAATTAACACAACCGGTGGCTTGGTCCTTTGTTGTGCATGATTTTGACCATGCAAATCTTGTCTCTTTCTTTCCCTATTCATTTTTGTTTTTGTTTTGTACTCTTTGTAACTTGCGCATATGTTTGCTACGTATTGTGCTGGATAGGACGATATTTCTGTGTTAATATATTTCATCTTTAGCTTCTTAAAAAAATTAATATTTTGAAGAGAAAATTGTTAATATATGTTTCCCTTTAGGTCTTTTCAAAACAATTATTATTATTTGAGTTTTGAGTTACTCTTGTTTTTTTTTTCTTTCTAAATTTTGTCAAAAATGATATCAAAGAATATAAACTTCTACAATTAAAAGCCGACTCAATGTGAGTATCTCAAACGAATTTTAACTATTGGTCCATTGTATATCTTCTATCTAGGTGTTGCCGATTTTAAATTTTTCACCTACTTTGTGCCCATAAGAATGCAAACAACTAAAGAACAAACTGAATCAATAAACTTCTCTATAGAAGAAAATAGTGTATCAATAATTCAAAGAATAGGAACAAACACAAAATTACAACATCATGACCTTAAATTCATCAAAACTGATTTTCCCATCCCCATCGAGATCAAACTTAGAGATCATAAGTTGACACTCATCTATACTTCTAGAATCACCTAACCTGCTAAGCATTCTTTTAAGACTCCTAGGTGTGATGCAACCACTTCCATCCATCTCATACAACTTAAAAGCCTCTTTTAAGTCATTCACTTTTTCTTCCTCTTTTGCACCCTCCACAAACTTCACAAAATCATCAAACCCCAACAATCCATCACCATCGGAGTCCAGAATTGCCACGGCCGCCTCTACATCCTCCGCCGATAACTTCTCATCACCGATCGCCTCAACACATTGTCGCAGCTCAGCCGGCGATATCTTACCATCTCCATTTTCATCAAAACGGTTGAACACACGCTCATATTGGCTTACCTTGGCCATAACATCAGAAATAATACACTCTTTATTCTATGATCTAATATTTTTCTAAGGCATGCACGTATATATAAATATAGTTTCAGCAATCAAATAAATTGAGTAAAAAGAAAAAAGCAGCCAAATTATTTTTTTTGCATCATATAAGATTTTAAAGTAAAGGTTTATTCAAAAAAAAAATTTAAAGTAAAGAAGAAAAAGATAAGAATTAAAGTAAAGATGTAAAAGAGAAGGAAGATGCTAAAATGGAGAATGCAAATTTGGGAAAAGTATATATAAAGATGAAATGCGCGTGACGTGACTTGACCAATTAATTAGTTTGTACGACCAAACTATAGTACCCAAATTGTCAAAGAAAATGTACTCATATTGGAAAATTCTCGAAACTTTCTTAATTAATTCTTACTCCATCTCATATTAAATAATTCGGTCAAAGTCTCCGTGAGTTTAAACCAGTTGGTAAGGATAGTGTATAATATATGCAAGGTCCAGAGTTTAAAAATCGGCTAAAAAAAAAAAACACGATTAATGTTAATCACTTTTAACTATTTTTCAATACAAATTTATATTTTTGTCCTCTAAACCAATGTTTAAGGGCATTCTTTAGTACTCCCTCCGATTTCAAATATAAGAAAAGATTCCTTTTTTAGGTTCATTGAGTAGTTAATGTATCTGGTCTACATTGTAAAACAGATACGTTAATTATTCAATGAACCTAAAAAAGGAATCTTTTCTTATATTTGAGACCGGGAGGAGTATTTCTCTATCTTTAATCATCTATTAAAAAAACTTATAAAAATTTAATATTTTTAGAATATTCATCGAGATAAATGAACATCTTATATAATATTATTTATATTTGTATATTAGTAACAAAATATTATCAAAAGTATGTTACCCCCTCTATCTCATATTAGATGACATATTTGATAATGTTCATTATTGACATGACATACTTCGACCATTTTTTTCTACTAATATATAAAAATAAATAATATCATATAAAATATTGGATATGTCTTGAAGAATATTTTCAAAATATAAATTTTTCTATTAGATAATTAAAGATATAAAAAATAAATGATATATATTATCATGTGTAATAGAGCAAACTGTGTCACTTAATATAAAACGCATGGAGCACATAAATAGGAATAAGACCATCTGATATTAGGAGGGAGTATGACGTGGATATACATAAATACACACAATCAATCACACGTGAGGTTTATTCATCAGCGTGGGAAATGAGGCGCCGCCAAAGATTTGTAAGACACGAACAAAAGTAAACACAACATGGTAACGCGTGAGAACACAGACGGAGTTTTGGAATATCTGGTGACCGACCTTTGAAATTCGGAAGTTTCTGTTAAATAGCTGAAGCAAGCAATACGAAAAACCTTCATCAGTCCTATAATAACTTTTTTTTTTTAAATAGAAGAACAGTGCTATAATAACGGTTAATGTTAGTATACAGAATATCTTTAAAAAAAAAACAATTAGTATACAAAATATGTTCAAAAAATATTTCATTTTTGGTTTTCTACCAGCAACAAACCCGTGATAAATATATGAATTACCATGGAAGAGCAAATATTAGGATATAACAATAGAGAAAGTTGACTATTCATATTAATTTAAATTATTAGTATTAATTGTAAATTATTAGTATTGGTACCCCCTCTGTTCTAAATTATAAACAAAAAATATATTTTCTTTTTTTCAAATTATAAATAAAAAAGACCAATTTTTATTATATTTAATTATGTTATTTCAATTGCATAAAAAAAATTATGTTGTTTCAAAAACTTTTCAATCAATACATCAATTTCCTCTCAACTACATCTAATACATCAACTTCCTCCCAACAATGACAAGGACTCAATCCCTCTCCAATCCCACCTCACTCTCCTCAAATGACCGGTTAATCTAAACACAGCATTATTAAGCCTCACAAACTTTTCAATTTTCATACATCAAACCAAAACACCATATCTCTTCTGCCTACGAATCCCAATGATGCATTACGTACGTTATCATAATTGAAAAATGGCTATGACAAATGAATATGATGCTCTTGTTGAAAATAAAACATGGTACTTAGTTCCTAGTCTCTCTATTGCTAATGTTATTTGAAGTGTGTGGATTTTCAGGCATAAGAAAAATTTGGATCGATCCTTTGAGCGGCACAAAACTCGTCTTGTATGCAATGGTGCAAATCAACAAACATGTGTCAATTGTGGTGACACATTCACACCCGTCTTCAAACCAGCTACTATTCGCATGGTTGCCAGTGTTGCTCTATCTAAATCATATTAAAAATCCATTTTGACATGGAAATCTTGATGAAATTGTGTATATGAACCAACCTCCTCGATTTTGTCATCCTTAGTTTCCTGATCATGTCTGTTTATTAAAGAAGTATATGTATGACCTAAAACAAGCACCAAATGCTTGGTATCAACCAGGGGTAGTCTTACCACCCAGCTAGCCTAGGCACACGCTCGGGCTCAGTAGCGGATCTCCTAGGAGACCCATAGGAGCCATTGCAGCCCCCAAGTTGCCTATAATTATCATATTATTCATAATTTATCATATGTTACATCGGTGTCGTAGTGGATTGGCGAGCTCCCTAACTCCCAAAGGGCAAGGGTTCGATCCATGGTACCTTCTTTTTTTTTCTATTGTATTAATAATATTTTTATTCAAAAAAAGAGGTCCTGCAGGGACTTGAACCGCAGGTCAACAATTTTGCTAGTTTCTTAAAAGTAATTAATATATATTCTGATAATATTTGGCAAAATATTTTGCCCAGGCTCTACAAAATTTCTGGCTCCGCCACTGGTATCAACTGATTATGTAACTATAATGGGTTTCTCTCACAGTGTTTATATATATATATAAGTATTTCTATTACCAAACATAGCAAAGGTCTTTTTCTTTCTAACGGAAAATATGAATTATAAATTATAGAATGTACTAGTATGTCCTCTTGCAAGCCATCATCTACACCGCTAGACGCCAAGGGGAAACTTAGTGATTCTTCCGGCAAACCCTACCATGACCCAACCGAATATCGCAGTCTTGTTGGAACATTGAAATACTTGACGTTTACCAGATTCGACATCTCCTATGTCGTTCAACAGGTGTGTCTATTTATGCATGATCCAAAAACACAATACATGTCTACTTTGAAACGGATTATACAATATGTCCATGATACCACTGACTTTGGCCTCCATCTATATCCTTCGTATATCGACAAGTTGATCGCTTACATGGACACAAATTGGGTTGGTTGTCCAGATACAAGAAGATCTACATATGGTTATTGTGTTTATCTTAGTAATAATTTGATGTCATAGCCCGCCAAACGTTACCATACCTTGTCTCGTTCTAGCGCAGAAGCAAAATATAGAGGAGTAGCTAATGTAGTGTCCGGATCATGTTGTCTTTGCAATCTACTCTATGAACTACCTTGTCCTATCACAAAAGCTACTTTGATCTTTGTGACAACATCAACGCTATTTATCTCTTTGACAATCTAGTTCAACATCAACACATCAAGCACACTGAAATGGATAAACAGTTCATGCGTGAGAAGGTTACTTGCGGTCAAGTAAGCATTCTTCACATTCCATCTCGTTTTCAGATTGTTGACATATTCACAAACGAACTTATGTTACAACTCTTTGATGACTTTTGAGATAGTCTCAACATTCGATCACCTCTTGTTTGAACTATGAGTGTAACACTCTATTTCTATTAAAGCGATAAAACATGTGAATCATACAAATATTCAAGAAATAGACATCGCGTCTCTAACAAACCTCAAAACATGCATATAAAAATTCCTCAAAAATCGCAGCGGATATATAACATACATCTCCAAAATATACATGTCATAAACTCATACATACATCAACATATAAAATCTCCAAATCCCGACATATGGGTAAAATCCCAACAACATAATCGATCCAGCATAACATAAAGACTGACATCCTAATCAGAGCCTAATCTAAGACTCTAACAAATAAACAGAGGAAGCTCCTGCTATCCTCAAGCAACTCACCAAGGACGCTAAAAGATCAATCATGCACGTCGTCTACCCATTCATACAAATAGGTAGGCGGTCCACCACAGACCACTGCGGGTTAGCTTCACATCAATCATAATCAAGAATAACAAACATAAGCATTCAAGGATTTCATGCATGGCACATATACATAACCATCCCCCCTAGAATACTAACATCAGATGAATAATGTCCCCCATTCCATACTGTCGCGCCATTTTTCGGAGATCAAGGCTATTTGATTAGCGTTTGACTCACTATTTTATTTCACGACTGAACATTTAATTTTAAGAGAAAAGGGGAAAAAAAAGTTCGAAACACCCCTTTTAAAA
>Ga0315914_1009437_pt1 | contig 12540 bp, 9 predicted proteins | sample MpolenodulesMG_FD_203920 | JGI IMG/M metagenome (GOLD analysis project Ga0315914, IMG submission 203920) | Medicago polymorpha root nodule microbial communities from Los Angeles, California, United States - elongated nodules | ecosystem: Host-associated > Plants > Roots > Nodule | place: USA... | reverse complement strand
CGGAGGTGCAAAATGAGAAAAGTTAAAATGAACTACCGGTGTTTATCTACCGGAAGTCTTATAAAGGTTATTTTAGTATTTTTAGGGGGCCTAAAGAGATATTGAGGGGGCCTAAAAAGCAATCCTCAAAATGCACACCATATACAACTTTAAAACGGGCCGGGTATTGTGCAAAGGCCCACAATCCTTCAATTTTTTATTTTTTTTTAGTATGTTCCTTTCCTTATTATACTAAAAATGTCCTCCTATATTTTTTTCCCTGATTTTTTTAAAAGACTATATTATGTTATGAGTTTCTACTAGTACTAAACAAACATAAAAAACACAAGCTAACAAGTTCAAAATATAAATGCTCTCTAATTTTTTATTTTTATCACTTCTATCAAGCATAAATCGCAGCGGAATAATATCAAACATCTCATCAACTGATAATAAAAATCTACAAAGTAGGCATGCCTAGGCATGACAATGGGGCGGGGGTGGGGATGAGTTTTACCTTCCCCGTCCCCATACCCTATTTCTATATACTTATCTGTTGCCCTACCCATACCCAACCCAACCGAAAAATCGAATCGCATCCCCGACATCGATGGGTTCGGGTATCCCCGGCCCATCCGCATCCACGCAGTGGATATTTTTTTTAATAAAAATAAAAGTATTTTTCATACCCGAGCGTAATGTTGTAATGCATTATTCAACAAAGAGATGATGATCATCAGTGACTATGGTGATTGAGAAGAGAGAGGCCAAGAGTGTGAAATAAGGAAGGACAAAAGATAGAACTATGATAAGTGAGTGTCATCTCAAAGATTAAGACTCTAACTGTATGAGTGAAATTATTTAGGGTTTGAGTTTCTATCCATATAAAAAGGTAGCAAATTGATTTTCTACATTCGGGACGGGTTTAAGTATGGGTTCGGGGTGGGTACCTATATCCTTGTTACCTGTCCCGTACCCGTGTTTTGAATTCGGGGAAAACCCATGCCCATACCCATACCCTAACCCAGTCAAAGCGGGGGAAAACCGTCAAATTGAGTTTGGTTCGGGTGGGTACCCGCGGGTATGGGTTTTGTTGTCATGTCTATGCCACATTTATCATAATACATCACCAAATATAAATCTCATATCTCAACATACTGAGTGATAATCTCATAAAGACATGACAAATAAACGACATAAGACCGACACCTAATCAGAGCCCTAAACTAAGACTCTCAAAGCAAAGAGACGAGGTAGCTCCAAAGCCAGCCTCAAGCATACTCACAAGTAAAGCAACTAATCTTGCAAGTCTTCTACCCATTCATACAAATAGGCAGACGGTCAACCAAACTACCACTCGGGGTTAGATAACATTCCAAAAATAATATATAATCAAACATAAGCATTTAAGGATATCATGCATAACACATATACATACTCAAAACTCCTAGAATATTAACTCCACATGAATATTATCTTCAATTCAATTCAAATCATATTATCATACTTCTATCATAGCATATCAAGCACATAAATTCTACAAACATCAATCAATACAAGAGTTTCTCACCTCATTATTTATTCAGTTTAATAAAAATCTACAAAGTAGCCATGCCTAGGAATGACAATGGGGCGGGGGTGGGGACGAGTTTTACCTTCCCCGTCCCCATATCCTATTCCTATATACTTACCCGTTGCCCTACCTGTAACGCCCCAATTTATTATTTAATTATTTTTGGTTGAGTTTAGAGTCTTTTATATGACTTATGTGATTTATGTTGATTTATGACGTGTTGTGATGTTTTAATATTTTATTATATTTTATTATATGATTTATGTTGATTTATGATTGATTTATGTTGATTTATGACGTGTTGTGGTGTATTATATTTTATTAAGTGGCTTTATATTGTATTTTTTTTAGTAGAATATGTTGGATATTTAGAATAAACATATTTGAGGGGCTGGTTTGGATTTAGTTAGAAAATACGTTGATGTAGTTAGAAAATATATGTGGATGTAGTTAGATTCCGTTGATGAATTATATGCTTATTATTATTGAATGTGAAATCTCACCCCTTCTGTTTGAATGTTGCCCCTATGTTGGTAACGTGCAAATAACCGGGACTAGCTGCTGATGTGAGTTGACTCTCTCGTGTGTTGTCTTAGGGTCGCTCTGATACGTAACGGGATAGGGATTCTTGTTTTGCTTTCCATTTTTACGTATTGTTTTATGAACTATGTTGTTGAACCTTTTTGGATTAAGATTTTCCTTTAAGTTATTTATATTGAGGCCGTAGTGCCAAAGATTGTTAAACAAAGTTGTTGATTTTGAAATGATTTTCCGCTGCGAAATAAATGAATTTTTGACAGGGTTGTTTTGATAAATAGTAACTTTACTCTATTTATGTTTTAAAAGTAGTGTGACATTCCGTTTTACGTTGAATACTCTGATTACTTGTATTATTTTCATTGTTGGGAAAACGGGGTGTTACACTACCCATACCCAACTGGACCGAGAAATCGAATCCCATCCCCGTCCTCGATGGGTTCGGGTATCCCTAGCCCATCCCCATCCCCGCAGTGGATATTATTTTTAATAAAAATAAAAGTATTTTTCATACCCGGGCGTAATGTTTTAATGCATTATTCAACAAAGAGATGATGATGATCGGTGACTATGGTGATTAAGAAGAGAGAGGCCAAGAGTGTGAAATAAGGAAGGAGAAAAGATAGAACTATGATAAGTGAGTGTCATCTGAAAAACTTAGACTCTAACTATATGAGTGAAATTATTTAGGGTTTGAGTTTCTATCTATATAAAAGGGTAGCAAATTGATTTTCTACATTCAGGACGGGTTTGGGTATAGGTTCGGGGTGGGTACCTATATCCCCGTTACCCTTCTCGTACCTGTGTTTTGAATTCGGGGAAAACCCATACCCATACCCAAACCTAGTCAAAGCAGGGGAAAACAATCAAATTGAGTTTGGTTCGGGTGAGTACCCGCGGGTCTGGGTTTTATTGTCATGTCTAGCCACATATATCATAATACATCACCAAATATAAATCTCAAATCTCAACATAATGAGTTATAATCTCATAAAGACATGAAAAATAAACGACATAAGACCGACACCTAATCAGAGCCCTAAACTAAGACTCCCAAAGCAAAGAGACGAGGTAGCTCCAAAGCTAGCCTCAAGCATACTCAAAAGTAAAACAACTAATCTTGCAAGCCTTCTACCCATTCATACAAATAGGCACGCGGTCAACCAAACGACCACTCGGGGTTAGTTAACATTCCACAAATAATATATAATCAAACATAAGCATTTAAGGATATCATGCATAACACGTATACATACTCAAAATTCCTAAAATATTAACTCCACATGAATATTATCTTCAATTCAATACAAATCATGTTATCATACTTCTATCATAGCATATCTAGCACATACATTCTAACAACATCAATCAATACAAGAGTATCTCACCTCATTATTTATTCAGTTTAATAAAAATCTACAAAGTAGCCATGCCTAGGAATGACAATGGGGCGGGAGTGGGGACGAGTTTTACCTTCCCCGTCCCCATACCCTATTCCTATATACTTACCCGTTGCCCTACCCATACCCAAGGGGACCGAGAAATCGAATCCCATCCCCGTCCTCAATGGATTCGGGTATCCCTGGCCCATCCCCATCCCCATAGTGGATATTTTTTTTAATAAAAATAAAAGTTTTTTTTATACCCGAGCATAATGTTGTAATGCATTATTCAACAAAGAGATGATGATGATTAGTGACTATGGTGATTGAGAAGAGAGAGGCCAAGAGTGTGAAATAAGGAAGGAGAAAAGATAGAACTATGATAAGTGAGTGTCATCTGAAAGATTGAGACTCTAACTGTATGAGTGAAATTATTTAGGGTTTGAGTTTCCATCAATATAAAAGGGTAGGAAATTGATTTCCTAGAATATTAACTCCACATGAATATTATCTTCAATTCAATACAAATCATGTTATCATACTTCTATCATCGCATATCAAGCACATACATTCTAACAACATCAATTTGTTGGAACAAAATGCGTTTAACAAACATTACCCTTGGAGTGGGGGAAATTGTTAGAACAAATAATGTTTGTCACCCTTAAGGTTTTGATGATAACAAGGTATTAAAAATTGTCAATTGGATATGCTAATATTTGTTTAAGTGTATAGGACCATAGACAGTTTTATTTCTTTAAAAGGTTCTGAAAGAACAAAAGAGAGCAAAAGAATCAACAAAAAGGAAGCTTGAAGCGTCTGAAGAATTGTGATCCTGAAGTTCAAAAGCGCTCCTGAAGTGATGACGTCATCAGAAGCAAGTTCATCAGAAGCGCCTCATCAGAAGCAAGATCACCAGAAGCTGAAGTTCATCAGGAGTTGAAGAACTCAAAGCTGGAATCTCTTTTTATCTTGTCTAAGAGTTGCTAAAGACGTAAAGAAGTGTAGCAACGGCCTTGAAATGAATTTTGAAGGCTTTAGGTGCTTACTCTTTCAAGAGCATTGAAAACGGAGAATTGTACGAACTGTACAACCACCTTCTCCACTACTTTGGTCGTGCTTTGCAACAAGACAAGGATAACAGCTCTACCTGCAGAGATGTTCCCTCACACAAGGAATGGATTTGAAGTTGATCCTTCATAGGGCAATAACCATATCAGGCAAAAGATCATTGGTGATCAACAAGCTTCAAACGACTCTTTTATGCATGCGTGTTGGCTATTCTCCAACGTCTCTTTCACACCACTATATAAAGGAGTGAAGGTTTTCTAGTTGAACAGATTGAATAGAAATATATACAACATACAGACAAGAAAGCAATACACACGCATTCAAAAGATAGACTCTCTAAACATCTCAAAGTTCATACTCTGTTTTGTTTGCATTTCAAAGTTACTTAGAATTTCTTAGCAAAGTCCACATTTTAGAAATTCTATAGTCTCAAGAGTCTAAAGAGTCTGTATTTGATTTGTATTGAGAACACCACTGATTGTGTATCAAGTGTTCAAACTCAAACAATTTTCTGTGTAAATCTGTTTGTTTGTAAGTCTCTTGCTTGTGTGTTTGAGCAATTGTAAGTCTCCTGTAGTTGTACTAGAGCATAGGAAAGTCTCTTGCTTTGTGCTTGAGCATTTGTAAGTCTCTTGTAGTTGTACTAGAGCATTGGAAAGTCTATTGCTTGTGTGCTTGAGCATTGGAAATCTCTTGCTTGTGTGCTTTAGTACTTGTAATTTGAGATTACATTGTTAGTGAAATCTCCTTGGAAATGCAAGGGGGACAGAACTACTTCCGGTTTGTGGAAGGAACCTGTATAATTGCTTTGTGTCTTTCCTCTCTCTCTCTCTTACTATGTTTTTATCCGCTACACATTAAGTCTCTGATCACTACTTCAGAAGCTAATAGTCAGTTGTTTCTGAACTGTGACATCAGCAGGAGAAACGAAGAAAAAGCTAACACAGTTCAACCCCTCTTCTTGTGTTTTTCTCACCTTCATATATATATATATATATGAGGTTTGCTAACTTAGTCTAACAAAAAGCATGAATGTCCAAGTTAGCAAGTGTGCACCTTTTCATTTGGACAAAAATATCATTCATCTTTATTATTTAAAACTAATAACTTGAGAGTTAATTTAGTAATTTTCATTATAAAATATTTGTTAACTTGCACCAATTTGTTAACTTAGATCCAGTTTTGTCATGAACATATTTATGTCACAATTACAAACATTAAACAACCTAAAAAAAACGGTTAGAGTTAGCCTTTTCCTTTTCAAAAATTGAAGTCAACCGTCGGAAATTCAGAAATCTGGAGCTTTTATTTGATCGGTTGGTCGTAGCAGGACCGTCTAAGGTGAGCTACCGCATATGTGACTGGTAATTTTAACCTTTTAATTTGAGTAAACCACCAAATTTGTCATTGTCTTTGTAAGTCACTCTCAAATTAGTGTTTGGCTCTATTAATATTTCAAAACAGTCCTTGTCTTTGTCAAAAGTTTCTTAATTAGATCTCTGTCACTGTGTTTTTGTCACATGACGAGACACTTAATTGAGAAACATTTGACAAATATAAGGATTATTTTGAAATATTATCAAAAGTTTCTCAATTAGATCTTTGCCTCTATGTTTTTGTCACATGACAAGGGACTTAGCTGAGAAACTTTTGACAAAGACAAAGACTATTTTAAAATATTAATAGAGTCAGGGTAAAATTGTTAAATATATTTTTTCGTCCTTCAAAATTAACGACTTTTTGTTTTACCGTTTTCATAAATAGTTCATGCTAAATTCAATTTCTTTTTATTTTTTAATGCATGTTCAGAAGATTATAAAAAAATTAAGTGATTTGTTGTTATCATGTTTCAAAGAAATTGACCTCCTCTTTGAATATGTTACGCATGGTGCAATTTTACTAAAACTTTACGACAACGATACGAGAGAAAATATAAAAGCCTAGGAAGACAAATTCATACTAGTATTGCCTTAAGGTCGATCAGCCTCCTATATTACAAAATATAAAGACTTTCTTCATTAAAGAGGAAGTCATCCCCGAGTCGATTGAGCATTGTGATGCATTTCTAGAGGCCTGACATTGGAATACATACCGACCATCGACAGAGGCTCCATACCTATCATTGATCGTCACACTTTCCTTTTGAGAGACAAGGGCTCAGTTAATAACAACAATGATAGTGACCCGAAGAAGAAAAAGAGAGATCAATGGTCAGAGAAATATAGTGAAGGCTACAAAGTGGAGGAGAGAGAAGAACAAAATCATAACAAAAAACATAAAAAAAAGACAAAAAGATGGTAGAAAGCAAAGTCATGCAAGGAAAATTGGTGTACGATCATAAGGTACAAGTATTAGGCTTTTTTTTTTTATCATTTTTGGAAGCTTAAGGTAAAAATGACCATGAAAATAGACCATATGACTTCAAAAAATTGTGTAACAAGACAAAAATAGTTGGTTTCATTAGACAGTTTGAAATTTTTGAGCCACAAAAGCAAGGGGCGAAAATAATCAAAAGGCCCAAAAATGATGGACGAACCAAATGATTGTCAGAAGATAGGAGTATAATGGTTACAAAGTAGAAGAAAGAAGAAAAAGAAAGCTAATCAACATTAGAGGGTATATGATGACAAGTTAAGAAGGGGGAAATCAGAATGAACCATGAGGTTATGAAAATAAATGGTTTGGAGAGGAAGACTCAAAAAGCATTAATGTTGATGTAACCATCGCCTAGAGAAATAAATAAGGGAGTTATGACGGAGAAATTATTGTCGCGAATGAACAACAAAAAGAGATTGATCACTACCTGCAGACGGTTAGATTGCATACACTATTTCAGCCTTGACTTTCAAGAGTTGTGTATAATCTATACTATATATAAAGAAAACTACTCCTTACAACACTTTTGGGCTGAATTTTTCTTTCCAAAAATACCTTCAATTTTCAATACAAATAACACATGTAACAAATAGATAAGAATAAATTTAAATATTAAGACAAATGTAACAAACACAATATGAATATATATTTTTTTGTTTTTTTTTCTTCCTTTATCATTCAAAAAGTGTAACAAACTAGATGAGTATATTTATACTTACTTTTTCATCATTCCAATTATACTCTTAAACAACTTATTTCTATAATAAAATTGTTGTTGGTGTCATTAAAAAAATAATTTAGATTTTTTTTTTGTTATATAGTATTATTGTATGTGTCGTTGAAATAGATAATCATGGTTAGTTTGATTTTTTATAAGTTGAAAGCAACAAACATTTATATTTTTTTTAGTTTTAATCAAAATCAAAATTTCATAAAAAAAACACCGTTCATAATTTTCAAACGTTAGTGCAATAAAAAGAGTGGAAAAGACGGGCACTCTAGTACCTAATAATAGATTGTTGGTGTAAGCCCCATAGACCAATAGTTTTATGTTAAATTTATGCTATCTATCATGACTTTTATTATTAAATAAAATAAAGCATTCTCTATTATATTTGTTGTAAGATTAATAAAGTACCTGGAATAGATAGTTCAAGTAATGGAACATTAAGTAAGACTTAATCGTGAGATTACATTAACAAAAATAACGTTATTCTTAAAATATTTGTAATCAAGATTTACTATAAATTGAGATAATAATAAAATGTAGAGACTATTATGTATGCTGATTGATGACCATGTCTCACAGGTCATAAATATGAGATATTAAGTCTATACATAGGTATAAACATTAGGAGTAATATTTATACTATATTGACCCATGATGAGAATACTACATAGTATGTTATGAATGTGTCATAAGATATTCTCATAGTGGTAATGGTGTATATCACTCTTAGACCTGAAACGGCTATGATCCCTAGATGTGGACTCTAAGTGTTTTATTGTCATTCAAATGTTAACTATAGAATGATAACTATAAAGTTGGTTAATGGGAAGTTGACGAATCATGTTGAGGAACATGAGTGTCTTAGATGAGATTTTCTCCTCATGCATAACTGGAGATGTATCTTTAGGCCTCTTGATGAAATATGACTGTAAAGTTGCATGTCAATGCCTAATTAAGCAAATATGGGATATTAGACGTATTCATTACTCAGTATATTTCGGGATCAAGAAATATAAATATTGAGCTATATGCAAGGGTGCACAGTATATGCTTTGTCTTCAATATAGATCTGAGGGGAAAAGCGTAATTATACACATGAATATTATCATGGAAAAGGTTTCTACATATCACATGACATCCTCGTCACTTGGGTAGCAACGACATATTGCTAGATGCTTATCATTGTTTATAAAATTAATATATGTTTTAATATTATTACCAATAAAAGGAAATCGGTTTTAGAAATTTGTAGGATTAAATTTACATTGTATAAATACACAGTTTAATGGAGATAAATTGTTGATGTGAAATAGTTTTTTGTATTTCACAGATATTCACTAAGAATTGATCATACTAGCACATAAATCTATATTGTGCCATTATTTTTCAAATACTGGAAAGTTATTTGATTCATACTGAACATAATTATAAAACTAGTTTACACTCTTGTAAAAAAAAATTAATTTATACTGTTGCATCTTCCATTTTCTCAAATATATATGTACGTATATCATGACATTCATACACACACACACACACACTAACAATATACATTTACAACAATGATGTCCCTACTATTTTCTTAAAAAAAATGATATCCTAAATATTAGGACCTCTAAGTTAATAATCATAGTTTAAGTATCTTTTAATTATTTTCACTATAATTGTATTATTTATAATGGTGTAGGAATTAGTAAACTATTATGTGGAGACTACAACACAATTAAGAGAAAGTTAAACATCTTTACATTTTTTCACCCCAAAAACATTTACGAAGTACTCATAAAGAATAGTATAGTTTGCTATATATATATTTGACAGAAAACTATCTCACACCTAAAAATGCTAAAGAGTAAGCTATCAAACTATACCCACTCAGTTTTGAAAGGGAAAAAAAAGAAATTATATCTATTTAAAATTTATTTTAAGAAATGAATAAATTTGTAAAATCCATTTTATTGCAAACAAAAAATTAAAAATTTGAGGAAATTTTATAGCAATCTTGTTTGAATCAAGGAAAGAAGGATGGTAGTGCATTAATGTTTAGTATGAATCCCTAAGTTAGTGAACTAACTCCAAGTTCTTTTATTAGCCTACTTTTCCAAAATATATCCACCCTTAACTTAAGCCATATTATAACTCTCAAAGTTCTCCTAGTGTGTGAATAACTTTAACTTGACTGTCTGTTTAGAATTGTTTCAAAATTTTAATATTAATTTATGATTTAATATTATTACCAACATGACGGGAACCTATAGGATCACACACATAGAACAAATAGATGAGAGAAAAATAGAAATAAATAAATAATTAAGACTTATTGAAAAATTAATAAGTATGAACTTAATTCGTAATTAAGTTAATAAATATGATCTATTAATTAAATTACAAAATGTAGTATACTGTAACGTACGGTTCCTTTTGAGTGGAATCCAGTACACCATAGGCTATGGTGCGCACAAGTGAGAGTACTCTTGTCTTCGAAAGCCTCAGTCCCTTCGGTTGCGAAAATTTCAGTACCTTCGTCTTCACTTGGATCTTCTCCGACTTCATCCCGGTTCATGATTAAAGACTTTCCACGCCCAAATGAATGTTGTTTGCTGTGTTAGGTTGATTCACTATCTGTTTTGATTCTTGCGAGTATTCTGGTAATTCGTACTCATAGTAGTGGTTGATGTAACGGTAACTTTGTTCTCTCTCCAGCTCATGCTTTTCAGGTCCAGGATGATATTCTGGTGTTTGCGGACTTCAAGGATATTCGGCCACTTGAGAGAAATTGTTTTCCATCGACATCTTTGATTGCAACTGTTATCCTCTTACAATAAAACAACCAATTACGTTATTCTTAGCATGTTTTTTCAGTAATTTTCAGTAGGTTTTAGTAGCAAAAAAGAGGAGTATTAGAACGATTCCCTATGATTTCGGGACTTTTGTAATGTTTACTATATTTGAGTTTATAATTATAGTTTTCCCGAAACATAGGAATTTTAGGGGGATTTTAAAGTAATTCACGAAGAAATCATGCAAATCGGCAAATCAAGAACATCTGAAGAATTGTCAAGACTTTGGGAAGACCAAGAATGAAGATTCAAGAGGCCTCATGAGACTTTACATAGGGAGGAATTATGTTCCCAAGTTTCGAGGCAAGTTATTTGAAGACGAAGACCTAAAACGACGGAAAATCGAAGAAATTGGGCCAAAGCATCACAAACATGCGCCTTGGGCACATGTTATGTGCCTTGGGCATGGATAACTCTAGCAATGCGCCTTGTGCATTGCTCATGCTCCTTGGGCATATTCAAAAATGCAATATATCCGCCTTGAGCATGTCATATGCGCCTTGGGAATTTTAAATGTCAAGGGCGTAGGCGTAATTTTATTCGTTTTTGTGGGTAAAACCTGTGTTTTTAGCCCAAAACGAGTTAGAAACTCTCACTATAAATACTAGCCTTCCTCATTCAGGATTTCTCGTTCAAAACTGTGGTAGTTCAAGAGGAAGGCAACTTTAGAGTTTTATGAGAGTTTCTATCTTCTTCTAGATTTTCTAGGGTATGTTTTTATCTTTAGTAATTTGTTTTTAATTACCATGTGTAACTAAATCTTTTTAGGTTAGAGTTCTAAGATGAACCTCTGTTTATCTTTGTTGGATATTGATTAATATAATGTTGTTTATTTTATTTATTTTTTGTTCGCTATTAAGTTCATGATTTAGTCATTTATTTCAAAGGAGAGTAACCCTAAATTAGGTACTTAGGTTGTGATGGGGCCTACTATTGCTATCACTATCTGAAAGAGTAATTAGAAAGTAATTAGTTACTTAGGTACTTAGGTTGTAATTAGAAAGTAATTAGTTAGCAATTAGTGAAAGATACCGAAAGAGAGTTGACCCTAGTAGTAAGTACTTAGGAGGTGACATTACTAAGACTGAGTAGTAACTCTGCTGAACCTAGGATGTAACTTGTTAGTAATTAAGGAAACAAGCGTCTCCGGGGAATACTAAGAGTGGAGAGAGGGTATGCTATGAGTGTCCTAAGATTCATAGATGGGATGAACTAATGGAACCTTGGCCTTTATTGCCTTTGAAAAAACTGGAATGCGAATTTAAGTTTATGTTTCAATTATCTTTGAATTACCAAGGCCCTGCACGTAAGGATCACCCTGCGATCAACAGGTGCAGTTAGCCATCGGAGGGATAAACCTATAATCAACTGGGAGAGTAAGACCCGGCACGTAAGGATCACCGTGCAATCATCAAGTGCAACTTGACGACCGACTACGTTAAAACGTTCCAATGGCCTCATCACTTGTATAGTCTACCTAAGATTAATAAACGCGACATGTATATTATTTACTATCCAAAAATATAAACAAAGGGGATTCGAAGAATCCTAACCTCTTCTTACTTTTGTGCAACCAAAAACAAGTAAACTTGCTCTCTTGCAAACAAATAAAAATTACAAGCTTTCTAACCCTTAAATTTTATATTGTCAAACCTACAAAAATAAGTAACGCGAATTGTTTAGATGAAACAAATATCCCTGTGGATATGGTGCTTTACTTATCACTTTATTACTTGGTAAACAATTTGGTACACTTGCCATATCCGATTATCAATAGCTACAACCATTTCAACAGGTGTCTCTTTAGGCACAACAGTGTATCATAGTACCAGGTGCTAACCGGATTTTCCCTGCCCTTATAGTACCAGTTGTTTCTCCCATCTTGATTGTAGTGCATCATGTTAATTGCACCTCTGTCCATCCCACTTTTGGTGCTCGGTTTGGTGAGAAGAGTTCCCACATTAACCACTTGATTATTCCTAAGAACATTTGCCATAAAGGAGGGATAGGGCATCTTCTTAGTGTTGTCAAGCTTGTATAGCTTCATTCTAT
>Ga0315914_1009436_pt1 | contig 12543 bp, 9 predicted proteins | sample MpolenodulesMG_FD_203920 | JGI IMG/M metagenome (GOLD analysis project Ga0315914, IMG submission 203920) | Medicago polymorpha root nodule microbial communities from Los Angeles, California, United States - elongated nodules | ecosystem: Host-associated > Plants > Roots > Nodule | place: USA... | reverse complement strand
CGGCCGAGTCACCGGTTTTGACCGGTTCCGGCCGAGTCAACTGCATGACCGATCCAAATGTTGGCTCGAACCGGCCTACCCACCGGTTCACGGTCCGACCGGCCGGTCCGAGCCGAGTTTTAAAACTATGACAACATGTACTAACATGATTAAGAAACTGATGAGTACAATCCCAATTTTAGGCTCTGATATCCGCTTGAAGAATATCATTGTCACGTTCGGGAATGAATTTCATCTTGTGAACTTTTCACTGGATTTTCTTCAATTTAAATCTCACTCCTTAAAAGTCTCTCTCTCTCCTCTCTCTCTCTCCTCATTTCATATTTTAAATACACATTTTAATAGTTAAGATTCCACTGGAGATCCAAGCCTATCACGATAGCCCTTGAAGTTGAATTATGGAAAATCTCTATCACAAAATGGATGCTTGTAAAACATATTTTATGACATTATTGTGTTGAATTGTTTTTCACTATCTCTTTTTTTTTGTGGTGGCCGAGGTTTGTATTACACCATGAGCTCACTTCAACCAATGAAGAAGAGACACATGTTACTTGTAGTACAGGCAACTATAGTGTAGTACAATCTAAGTAGATTAGTAGTACAATTCCTATTGTATATATATACTTGTCCTCTATTCATTCACACTAATGGAAAATAATCTTTGTTTCTTAGTTTCATAATATGGTATCAGAAGCTCTCTTTGAAGAGAGAGTTAGTTATGATCCAACCGTTTTCTTTTCTGTTGCATTTTCTCGCGTTTTCTTATGCAGTTTCTCTCTGATTTCACGTTGAATTCGTTGTGAATTCATCGTTGTTTCTTTGAATTCGTTGTGAACTCATTGTTATTCCTTTGGTTTTGTTCATCTTTCTGGAAGTTTTCTAGTTTTTCTTGCATTTCTGCACTTTCTTGTTCGTTGTTCTTGTTACGTCTTCGTTGATTCATCATGGTTCGTCAACAACCTCAGGTTAACACTGATTCCATTTTCTACATGCATCCTAGTGAAGGTCCTAACACAGTTACGGTTACGCCTCTTCTCACCGGTTCCAACTACTTATCTTGGAGCAGGTCTATGCAACAAGCACTTGGCACCAAAAACAAACTTGCATTCATTGATGGATCTACACTTGTTCCTGATAATGACAATTTGAATAGAGTAGCGTGGGAAAGAAGCAACCATTTGATTTACTCTTGGATTCTCAATTCAGTTTCTCCACAAATTGCACAAACCATCATTTTTCATGTGCGTGCTATTGATGTTTGGGAAGAACTCAAGGATAGATTCTCCAAAGCTGATAAAATCTGTGTTTCTATGCTTTGTTCCGCTATCAACAATCTCAAACAAGGTTCAAAATTTGTCCTTGATTACTTCACAGAGAGGAAAACACTCTGGGAAGAGCTCAATTCTCATAGACCTATGCCTCTTTCTACTTGCATTCACCAATGCAGATGTGAAATTATGTGTTCTTCACGTTATTTTCGTTTGGAAGATCAGGTTATACAGTTCTTAACTGGTTTGAATGATCAATTCTCAAGTGCTATTGATGGATCCTCTTCCTTCCATAAATAAAGTGTATTCCCTAGTTGTTCAAGAAGAAAGTAACAATATTCAGATTTCTTCTCCTGCTTCTATTGATGATTCCAACATCTTGGTGAATGCTACTGATGCTACTGGAAATCATGGGTGTGAGAAGAACACTTATGGTGGTAAAGGTTCTAGATATTGCACCTTCTGCAACCGTTCCAATCACACTGTGGAAACCTGCTACCAGAAGCATGTATTTCCTCCTTTCATCAAGCCCAAATCTTCTGTTAATGCTTCTCCTCATGAAGCTTATAAAGTTAAGCCTATGAATAATGTTGTTGAGCCTTCTTCATCTGTCTCAAATGTTGGTATAACTCAAGAGCAGTATACTCATCTTGTGTCCTTACTTCAACAATCAAATTCGGTTGCTTCAGCATCTCCCCATGTCAGTTCCAATGTCAATTCCCACCCCACTACTTCATCAGGTATAAACACTATTTCTTCTAATTCTCTACATCTTACTAATCCTATTTGGCTTATTGATTCTGGTGCTAATGAGCATATATGTTCTTCTCTTCATTTTTTTAGTTCAATTTATGATATTTCCCCCATACGTGTTAATCTTCCTAATAGTCAAACTGTTATTGTTACTAAAGCTGGTATTGTTCAGTTTTCCCCACATTTTCACATTTCATATGTCTTATTTTCATCACAATTCAAAGTTAACCTCATTTCAGTTTCTAAGCTTCTCAACTCATTATCTTGCATTGTTCAATTTCACACTGATGGGTATATTATACAGGACTTGACATCCAAGAAGATGATTCGTTTGGGTGAACCTCATGATGGTCTTTTCAAATTGAAGCACCACTTTTCCTCCTTATGTTTCTTTAGATTCTTAGTTTCCTCATTGTAATAAATCCATCAATAAAATTTATGTTTCTAGTTTAGATTCTAGTTCATTCATTCTTTTTTCTGCTTTATGGCATTTCAAACTTGGCCATTTATCTCACCAAAGATTGTATCATATGCACAAGTTGTATCCTGATATCATTGTTGATAATAAAGTTGTATGCGACATTTGTCATTTTTCCAAACATAAGAAGTTACCTTTTTCTACTAGTTCATTTCATGCTTCTACTAAATTTGAACTATTACATCTTGATATTTAGGGTCCCCTTGCTATTCAATCTTTTCATGGTCATAAGTATTTTTTAACCATTGTTGATGATTATAGAAGATATGTTTGGATAGTGTTACTTAAATCCAAAGATGAGGTATCACTGCATGTTCAGAACTTTATTACCCTAATTGAGAATCAACATCACATTACCCCTAAAACAGTTAGAACTGACAATGGCCCTAAATTCAATCTCCCTGCCTTTGATGCTTCCAAAGGTATACTTCACCAGAAATATTGTGTTGAAACTCTTCAACAAAATTCTAGGGTAGAAAGAAAACATCAACACATTTTTAATGTAGGGAGATAATTGCTTTTTCAATCTAAATTACCTAAAACTTATTGGTCTTATGTTGTCCTTCATGCAGTTTTCCTTATCAACAGAGTCACTACACCTCTCTTACACAACAAATCACCTTTTCAAATGATATATGATGATATACCTGACCTTAATGCTTTCAAAGTTTTTGGAAGTTTAAGTTTTGGTTCCACTTTACAAGCCCACAGAACCAAATTACACTCTGAAGTTAGGAAATCAGTTTTCTTGGGTTACAAGTCAGGCTATAAAGGCTATGTTTTACTTGACCTATATGACCATACCATTTTCATTTCAAGAAATGTTACTTTTCATGAACATATACTCCCATATACACCTGTTACTTGTTCTCCTACTTCACCATGGACTTATTTTCCCTCATCCTTTACATTTGTCATTCCTCCATCTGCCATTGATGACCCTTCTGTCATTCCTTCATCTATCATTGATGACCCTTTTGAACCACGTATCCTTTTCTCTAACCCTCCTCCTCCACCTATACTTCCAGTTAGATCTTCTTCCAGACTTAAACATACCCCTACCTATCTTAAGGATTTTGTTTGTTCCACTACTGCTAACAATAACACAAACACTTTATCTAGCAATTACTCCATATCTAACTATTTGTCATATGCTAATTTGTCTCATTCTCACTCTACTTTTGCTTTGTCTCTTCTGCATCATGTTGAACCAAAATCCTATGTTGAGGCAAGTAAACTTGGTAGTTGGAGGGAAGTTATGCAAAATGAGTTAACTGCTCTTGAGAAGACTGGTACTTGGGAAATTGTGGATCTTCCAAATAAGATTAAGCCTATTGGATGTAGATGGATATACAAAATAAAACATCATGTCGATGGCTCAGTTGAAAGATACAAGGCTAGATTGGTGGCTAAAGGTTATACACAGATTGAGGGATTAGATTACTTTGACACATACTCTGCAGTGGTTAAGTTTACTACAGTCAGAGTTGTTATTGCTTTAGCATCTATCAACAATTGGCATCTTCACCAACTTGATGTAAATAATGCATTTTTGCATGGAGAACTTCAAGAAGATGTATATATGATCATTCCACTTGGTGTTCCTCAAGCTCATCCTAATCAAGTCTGCAAGCTTCATAAGTCTCTCTATGGACTCTATCAAGCTAGCAGGAAGTGGTATGAAAAACACAATTCCATTTTGCTTCAAAACAACTATACTCAAGCTTCATCCGATCACTCATTGTTCACCAAACAAACAGCCACTAGTTTCATAATCATTCTATTATATATTGATGATGTTATTCTAGCTGGACACTCAATTACTGAATTCACCACTATCAAATCCATTCTTCATGATATATTCAAAATTAAGGATTTGGGCCAGCTAAAATACTTCTTAGGTCTTGAAGTTGCTCATTCTTCAAAGGTTATCTCTTTGTGCCAAAGAAAGTATTGCATTGACCTTATAGATGATTCAGGTTTATTAGGTGATAAGCTTGTATCCACACCATCTGATCTAACTGTCAAATTACACCATGATTCTAGTTCTCCTTACCTTGACATTCCATCATATAGAAGACTTATATGAAGATTGCTATATCTGAATACAACTAGACCTGGCATAACCTTTATCACAAAGCAACTCAGTCAATTTCTCACCAATCCCTCACAAATTCATTATAATGCTAGCATGAGAGTTCTCAAATATCTCAAAGGTTGTCCAGGTTCTAGTATCTTCTTCCCTAGAGATTCAGACTTACACATTCAAGGGTTTTCAGATGCTGACTAGGCAGGATAGAAAGATACCAGAAGGTCCATATCTGGTCAGTGCTTCTTCATAGGCAAATCACTGATTTCATGGAGAACTAAGAAGCAACTCACAGTTTCAAGATCTTCTTCAGAGGCTGAGTATAGAGCACTAGCTTCAGCTTCCTGTGAAATGCAATGGATGTTGTACTTGATGAAAGATTTAAAGATTCGGTGTACAAAGATGCTAGTGATATATTGTGATAACCTTAGTGCGATTCACATAGCAGTTAACCATGTGTTTCATGAGCATACTAAGCATTTAGAAATTGATTTTCATATAGTCAGAGAGAAGGTTCAAGTAGGTGTTCTGAAACTTTTGCTAGTTTCTTCAAAAGATCAAGTTCCAGACTTCTTTACTAAATCTCTGCTTCCTCAACCTTTCAACAATCTTCTATTCAAGTTGGGGATGGTAAATATATACCAACCTCCAACTTGTCAAGGGATATTACACCATGAGCTCACTCCAACCAATGAGGAAGAGACACATGTTACTTGTAGTACAAGCAACTATAGTGTAGTACAACCTAAGTAGATTAGTAGTACAATTCCTATTGTATATATATCCTTGTACTCTATTCATTCACAATAATGGAAAATAATCTTTGTTTCTTAGTTTCATAGTAGTTTGAACTCCGGACCTTGCATATATTATACATTGTCCCTACCAACTGAGCTAAGCTTATGAGGACTGTTCTTCACTATCTCTAGATGATGAAACTATTATTTATGTGTAATATTCTAAAGATATGGAGAATGAAACTTTATTTTTGGATGGCATTTCCAGAGATCTTAGCTCCATTCTGATTTTTCTTCATCTTCATTGTTACTATTGAGTTTGATATCACAATCTTTGAGTAGGCTCTGAAGCTCTCCAAGAGCAAAGAGATGGAGAATCACACTTTCATACTTATACTAGTTTACTTCTCTATACTTGAGAGCTATCTCTAGTCCCCTTAACTTTGACATATTTTACCTTTGACCACCAAATGGTCTAATCCGCTATAATAATAAATAAAGTTACAACATTGTTTCAAAAAAAAAAAATACAGTTACAATAATTTTTCTCTAATTTGACTACATGCCCCTATAGAAAGAGCAAAACCATTAGAAGTAGATGTTAATCTTCTCTTATTCGGATTTTTTTTTAATGGCAAATATATATATATAAAGATAAAGATAAACAAAAACTGTACAAAATATACCAGATGAGCCACCAAAAGACACTCCAAAGAGCACCAAGGTTCGCCCCCCACTAAACACGGCAGCAAGGAGACGAAACCCAAGAGCACCAATACAGAAAACAAAAACAAAACAAAACAAAAGCTACAACAAGAGCAACACCAGCGAAGCGAGCAAAACAAAGATCCTCGGGCAAACACCTGCGGGCAAAGACAACCGAGGAAGCCAGCCGGGAAGGAAAGAGGCAGAAAGCCCCCACCCAGTCCCCCAAGAAAAACAAGGAAAGCTACCACCACAAAACCCTACTGATACCAACACAAGACGGGTTCAGCCTCCCATATCTGTCTAAGAGGAAATATCATTATTTCATCATTGGGACAAATTTCAATGTACCACAATGGAATTTCATAATAGATGCTCTTTCTTGATTTTTGCTAAATGACTTTTCTTTATTTCTTCATTCTAGTCTATATTCATTAAATTTAACTATTAGGTCGAAGTTCCTTTTATAAAGTTTGAGCAATAGGTAGAGCTATTGAGAGATGTTGAAAGAGTCCTTGTTACTAAAGACATCGTAGGAAAAAAAAAGATTAAGTTTGGGTCTAAATGGTGTCAATTTCAGGTTTCTGAAAGACTTCTGAAACGACATTACACTACGCAAATTTTGAGTTTTAATATCGTCCATTTTATATCACTTCTTATACCAAGTGCAATTAAAGGCATTTTAAAAATTCACATGAATGCTTATAACAACTTTTTTTATGTCGGACGCTATTATAGGGTATTAAGTGAAACAGAAATGCTTGATATCGCGACTACCTTGATAGTGAATATCTTACGACTAGTTCCAATTGGCTACTCAAACCATGACCACCCATGTTTTTCATGAAATCCAGAATTGAATGCTTCTCTCTTTTAGAAATTAAACACGTAAGCAGTCGGAAAATTTCAAGAAAGGAGTCTCGTGATATATACCAGGGCTCCAAGTGAAAACACCTATAATAATGTTTTTTTCTTTTTATCAAAAAAAAAGTTTTTTCTTTAAACTCTATTATAGGGTATTTAAACTATAGTTTTTTTTTTTACTATCATTTACATCTAAAATAATTATTTTGTTAACACAACTCGACAAACAAGAGATTGAGCAATATCAGGCAAGGAGACCCTCAACTGAATGAAGATTAGTCGATGCCAGGGCAGCCAAGCCACATAGATAATTCATTACCAGGGCCACTAATTCAAAATGTGCGTTGTCAAAGGCTCAAAACTAAATCATAAGCACAGTGAGACATAATAGTGTCGAATTACCCACAATCATTGATCTCAACGCCAATAATTGTTCCAAGGAATGAGGAAAGAGACACGATATGTAATGGATATGCGCACAAAGGGACCTTGTCAGCGGATCATATCGAGGATAGGTAGTAAAATTCAAATGTGGGGTGCCACAGTTCCATTACCGAGGGAGTTATGACGCAACACCCGCGAAAATTAGACGAATGAGGGTTATACACTTTAGGCCACGTTGTTTGGCTAATAGGAAATAATCACACTATAAATACATGTTCATACTTTGTAATAAACACATCCAATCAGCTAATTATTTTCATAAATTTATCCATTTATCTTTCTGCTTTTGTTTATGCATTTTATAATGTAGCTTAAACCCAAAAATAACCTTATCTAATGCTCTACTAGAGTAGTTAGAGAACCTACATATGAGGGACAAATTTCCTCCCTCGGTATTAATCGCTTGTAGCAAAGAAAATCGTCGTTGAGGAACCACAGTCGACCTCAGCTATTTTTACATTCCATCAACAATTTTTGCATGCATGGTGGGAACATCCATTTTCTTCCATTTCAACTTTCGAGAAGAATGGGGAGGACAGGTTTAGAGCTTAATGATGAAACTTTTCGTCAAGCTCCTAAAGTGAGCAATCAATGATTGATATTATATGCATACAGTAGTTAATTTGGGTGATTAAAATATCAATCATTAATTTTCTTCTTTTATTAACTATTCATTTTAGAAGAGCTAAATCCAAAACTTTTGTATCATAAAAATTGGTTGAAATTAATATTCAATGCTTTTAAGTTGTGTGCATGGTGAGTGTAAAATAGCTCTCATATGCATCCAACGATGCGTTGGTTTTTAGAAATCATATGATGTGTTTAAAAAGATATGACGTGTATTGTATTAAAAAAAATGTTCCTTGTACATCTAAATGTTATTTGACATCTTAAGAGAGATATAAATAAAACAAATAGAAGAAAGAGGTGTGATGGATGTGATGTGATAGGTGTAATGGAGAGAGAGAGGCTCTAAATGGTTGTCGAATATATGACTCTCTTTTTTACAAAAGCAAAATGATATTCGTTCATTCAAATTGATAAAACACATCAGATACAATAACATGATCAACATCGTTAAATACATAAAGGGTTAATCTACGAACAAACTCACAACACCCAAGTTAATAGCATACAACGGAAAAATGTCTACAAAGAATATGATAAAATCTAAATCACGAGAATACTCATGCTTCCGAATCTGCAACTTTGACGCCCAAACCATTGATTGAATTTGTGATTGATTGAAGCTGGTCTTTCAATATGAATCAAACAAACACCGCAACAAGACACGAAATCAAACAATGTCGCACAAGACGTCAAACAACACAACGTCACATTCAGACGACGAAAGCACAAAAAACACAATGTGGAAATCACTTATTTAGAATGAAATAAAGGGTAAAAAGATGGAGAGGGTGATTCTAGGTATAAAAAAAAAAAGACCTAAAACCACCCCTACTCGATGAGTAAAAGACAAAGAGAACTTAGAGAGAATGTGGAGTTTCTCTCACTAAGAAACTAGAGTTGGCTGCGCACCGAATTGCTCAAAAATATGACTTGTCATACTTGGTAAATAATAAAGCAATATATCATTAAACCTAGCCGCCTCCACTCACCTCTCTTATTCTTCATCCACCCAAGAGCAATGATTTAGTGCCAATTATTGGTCCGAAATCACCCCTATTGATCTTTTTTTCCCCTTCCTTTTGTTTAAATAAGTATAATTTTTACATATACATATATTTAGTTTTTTCTTTTGTGATTTTGTTGTCTTGGTGCAATGTTGATTTTGTTTTTCTTTAAAGTAGTTATTAATTATTTGTTTTGTTGACAAGGCGAGGATTTCCCCTTGGGACTTCTTTAACACACACCCTCATACGTAGGACTGGCGACTGAAGAGTGGATATAAATGGTGGATGACTCGATAGCATAAACTTGATAGTAGGCGTCCCAACGAATCTTGACGGAGACTCTAATATCCTTAAAATTTGTGGTAATTTGTTGTTGTGCCTAACTCAACCCCATAAAACCGGCTTGTGAGGTGAGGATTGTCCTCCACTTATAAACATATTGTCATATCATCTCTGATCCATGTGAGACTCTTTAACGCACGCTTTATTTCGCCACGACTAAATAAATGTTGTTGAAAGCAGAATTAGGCCACGCTTTGGTAATAGTTGCTTACTATTTACTTATGCAGCACACTTTCTTTTTCTTGAACAAAAATTGTTGCTTGTTATTTTTTTACAAAGCTTGAGCCACGGATATAAAAGGATTGGTGTTTTAAACCACATTGTCAGAAGTGTTAATAGTGTATGTATTTTTTATCATGTCATGTTCTTCGCCCCCTAAACCACATTTTCTCCCTCGTTCTTTTTATATGTAATCAATAGGTGGGATAGAAAATGGTGAAGGAGAGAAAAGAAAGAAGAAAAAGATGAAGAGAGATGCATGGAACACGAGGAGAAAAAAATAGTACATGTACAAAAGTTTTATACATACTCGTGTTGCCATATTATCTAACGATTTAAAAATATATGATTTTATCATACTTTGGTAATTGACAAGGCAACACATCATTAAAAAAATGTGTGAAATTTGTATACACTAACAATGTATATAAATTAAACTCTAAAAATAACTTGCAAGAAGTATTGTTTAACTTTTCTCAATGTGACATTTTTTTTAAGAAATATGACATTGGTTATATTTTCCACTTCTACCTCTAAACTGATATTTTATATCCTATTTAAGTCATTATGTTTCACTATAACTAACAATCAAATTTTTTTTCTTTTGACAAAAACAATCACATATTTAAAATAATTTCAACTTGTAAATATTTTTCTAACAAAACCATTGATTTTATAATAATAATAATTAATGAAACTAAAAAGTGTGCATCTATATAGCACCAACACATGTTCCTCTTTGACGCCGATGCATCACAAACAAATGATTACATTAAATTTTGATACACCAAGAGATAGGAAAGGTATCTAGGAGAGTCAAAAACATTTCAACAAGGTTGGCTCCTGACTGAGACCCCCATCATCTACTTAATATCTATTATTAAAAAAACTAATAAATACAAGAGGGGTGTCAGACCAAAACCCTCTGAGAAAAAACAAATCAAGAAAAACATCCTAAGAAAAAGTAGGCAACCCTAAGCAATCTCTCGAAAGTCCACCAACAAAAACCGAGGAAGAGTGATGAATCAAACTGAAGAGTGATAACACTCTTCCAAAACCATGTAGGATCAAAGGCTCCACAAAAATAATCAAGAAAGACTTAGGAGTAATGCCAAAATCTGGAAGAACAATAAAAATTGCCTATACCTCTTATTTTGATTACATTAATTTAATTTATTCTTTTTTAAGAAATCAATTTCAACGTTTTCATTAATTTACTATCAACGTTGACGTATTAGTATCAATATCGTCTGCTATGTATGTGTCAGTGTTTGTAACTCTGCACCCTGTTTTAAGGTCCTAAAAAGGAATGTACCAACATTATGCTCACAAACAAACCAATGCAAAGAAAAGATACATCACATAAATTAACATCCATTTAACATATCAACCACATAAAATATTAGGGGTCCAGATTTTATTGAAAAATGAAATTCATCCATTACTGTGAAAGACAATTTTAGGGGTCCTGTAATCATTCATATAGGCAATGAAATTAAAACCAATCTTATCCTTGCTTCAGCGAGTGACATAACAGTAATCAAATCCAAAGGCAGATGTAACAACTACCCTGTGAGCAAATCAAATGAGTTATCTACAATAATTTGGCGATTGAATAGCTACTGCATCTAATAAATCTTTAGCAAATTCAAGAACATAAAGCAAACAGCAGGCTTCACAAATTATTTTTGAACTCCCAAATTATCGGTATGTTTAAAACCAAAAAGCACCAACAAACATCATGACGACTTCTCATGAGTATGATACAGATTTCAACAACCAGCCTAGAGCCCTTATTCATTTCCAAAACAGTTGTTATACCTTCTGTACTTTATGCAATGCCATCTTCACTGTCAGCTCCAGCAAGTGCCATGCTTATCTGGAAAGTTCATAACATAGATATCAAATTCAAACTGTGAAATCAAACCCTGGCAATTAGCTGAAAATGTCTATCACACAATAAATTTTTCTTATAACTTATATAAAATTGGCTTATAGTTCTTGGTACCAAAGATTCAATCAGCACAATACTGAAATCCAAACTCCCTAAAAAAAACAGATAAACAAGTTTCTCAAAACCATGGTTCCTCAGCTGAAGAACCGTTACCTAATGATGCAGATTATAATGTTAGACTCAGTGATGAACTAGAGACAATGAATTAAAATAAATTACCAAGTTCGAACACCGTAAATTACACAAATTACTTAAACAGGGCAAACAAACCATAAAAATTACAAATCCAAAGCTCAAGCACAGCAAATTATCAACAGAAAACAAAAAAGCATTCATTGTAATAAAAAGGAAATCAAATAATTCATTGTGAACAATTTTTCTCTTCTATCTCTCACGTTTCCTTATTACACTATCTTGATTTTTCCTTACTTTTCTGTTTTAGAATCTTTAAACCGTGATCCCGTCAAACTGTCAATCGAAATATGCACCAAGTTGGGAGCTCCAGGTAACATGTGTTAACTTTGTAGCCGTTAGATGAAAATATAATCATTGGCTTAAATTGGTAGAAGACTAACTCTTTGATTGATCCAAACTCTTGTATGTACATCACTCAAACTTAACAAGTGAAGGAGCCACAAAAGAAAATGTAGGTTTGTTGGGAGAAGTAAAGTTGCCTGTATCTGAGCCAGAGGGCTGATAAATCCGGAAGATGGAAATAAGCATTTGAACTTTGTAAAAGTAGGAAAGAAACCGCAAATGATTTTTTCATTCTCAAATCAATTTTCTAAATCTACTGAAAGAATCTGAAGAAAAAAAATATGAACCAAGCAAGACAATCATCTTATTTTCTGTTTTAGTTTTCAACCACTCTACTGAGTAAATAAAAACCCAATTAATATCGACACCAATCCTTATTTTCCATCTTTAATACAAAGATAATATTGGATCTTATATCGCTTCCAGCTCAGTACTAATATAAAATAACAAAACTTCGTCTATATATATATATATATATATATATATATATATATATATATATATATATATAGATAA
>Ga0315914_1009431_pt1 | contig 12550 bp, 11 predicted proteins | sample MpolenodulesMG_FD_203920 | JGI IMG/M metagenome (GOLD analysis project Ga0315914, IMG submission 203920) | Medicago polymorpha root nodule microbial communities from Los Angeles, California, United States - elongated nodules | ecosystem: Host-associated > Plants > Roots > Nodule | place: USA... | reverse complement strand
TTAATAATAGATAAAAACACAAGAGAAAACAAGTAGTGTAAACTCTCTCTTTTGATGTCAACAAATTATTAAGGATGACCGAGTTTTATCCAAATGATTTTATAGATGCGTCGGAAGTGGTGTTACACTGTCAACTTAAGAATTATGTTACAAATGTTTGATCTGACCCAAAATTTGCTAAGTTGAAAGGGCTTTCAAATCTTTGTGCAAAACTTGTGGAAACAAATAAGTGCAACACATTTGCTATGGTTTATAAACTTTTGAAGTTGATTTTGCTCTTGCTGGTAGCAACTGCAAGTGTTGAACGTGTTTTTTCAAGTATATTGTATCAAACAATGTTATTTCTTATTTTTAATATAGTTTATATAGTTTTATTTTTTTTAAAATTTTAGCCCCACATATATCTAAAGTTTGGATCCGCCCCTGACTCTATGCCAAGACTCTAGGTACATTTTGTACCATTATTGTCTATTGAAATAATCTCCATGTAATCATACTATAGCCATATGATCTTTCCATTTATTAGTCATGTCTCTAATTTCTAGAAAATTTACACTACTATCAGAAGTCACCATCACAAAGGAATCTGCTAAGTAGCAATCTCCCTTAAGTTTTTCATCGTCAAACTGTCCTCCAACTCAATTGTCATCCTTAACAATTCCTTTCTTTTAAAGGCAACATCTCAGTAATGCAGAGAAGGAGCGTGCATGTACAAGAGTTGTAAGTTTTTCCCCAACTGAAATTCAAGTAACCAGTAAATATTGGTAGGGACAATGCATTGCAATATGAAGGGGCCGGGGTTCAAACCCCGGATTCCCCACCTATTCACCCTTAACATGCATATTGTTTTCACATAAATAACAAGAAAGATACTAATCACTTCACTTCTACATCAAATAAAACTTATCCATGCACTAGTAAAAAAATCAACATTCCCAAGCAAACAATAGAAGTCAATAACTTCACTCACCAATTTAAGAGCAACTTCCTCTCCAGTTTGTATATTAACACCTGAAACAAACAAAAGCATAGAAAACCAAATTATTATTATTCAAATTAAACAAAAGTTTCATAATCCTACCAAAACAATATAAAAGGTACATAGTGCATGCATACCCAAGTAAAGCTCTCCAAATGACCCACCACCAATTTTCCTCCCAAGCTTGAATTTTCCACCAATAACATGATCCATCATCACAAACCCAATCTCCTAATTCAAGCTAAATTTCAAAACCACACTACTACACACATCAATTGCAAAAACATTTTTTTTCCTATTTCCAGCACAATCTAGATCCAAAATTGAGATCCAAAAGGGTGTTGAATAACTAAAAAATTCAGACTTTACTAATCCCAGAACCTCAAAAATGAAAACCCACAAACAGAACAGAGGAAAAAAGTGATTTTGATTTTTGATGAATGAAAATAAGAACAAGTAGAATCTACTACAAAACCCTGAATTGCACGCAAAATCGATTATGCGTGAATAAAAGAAACTTTTTTTCCTCTTTTCCTCGAAAAGGGTATGAGAAAAATGGAATTAAATTTGAGTGGATGAAGTGGAATTGGGTTAAGAAAGTGAATAGTGTAGAAAGAGGGTGAAGAAGAAGGACATTTATGGAGAAGATATGGATTGTTGTTGGATTTTGGATCTGTCTTTGAGGACAAGGTGTGAATTTTTCTGGGAAAATTTCGGGATTCCGGGAAAAGAAAAGAGTGGAATGAAAGAGAAAGAAAGAAAATGGAAAGAAAGAAAAGTTGTGATGTGAAGTCAGGTGAGATAGATGAGATGTGGAAACAACGTAAAATGGATTACTGTCCACACCAAACTGACATTTCCTTTCTTTTTTGATCTGATATTCTCTGCACAGAATCGTAAATACTAATTCTTCAAGCAAATCAGATATGATTATAATAGATGACAATGTTTTTTTAAAGAGATTTAACACATTATTAGTTACGGCATTTTTAGACAAGATTCGAACTAAACACTTTTGATTAAGTTGAAAGATATGATTTAATTGTGTGATGTGATGTTATATATGATTTTTTTTATTGTTTTTATACAATTTTTTTATATATGTAAAATATATTTATTTATTCTACATTAATTTAAATTCAATTTTACTCTCTTATTTTTCAAAATTTACAATTTTTTTTATTATTATTAGTTGTTAAATTAATATTTTTGTTCTCATTGATTAAGATTTGTTCCTCCAACTCTTTTATTTCATAGCCCAAACATTGAGTCATCCAACCCCTAGTCTATCTATATCTATACACTGATAATCCATGTACTCAGGGTAAATAATATTACTTATATGGTATTGATTTATCTCCATGGATTTTTCAATTATAGGTTTGATCCCTTTAGTTTTGAGAAATTTTGACAAATTTGATCCCTTTTCGCTAACATTAGATATATTTTACTTTGTCCCGTGAGTTTAACTCAGTTGATAAAGATAATGTATAATATATGTAAAGTCTAGGATTCGAACCCCAAACACTACCAAAACAAAGACATACTTTACCCCTTAAAAATTAATAACTCCGGTTCAAAAAATAAATAAATTTGTGTTTCACTGTTCTTGTAATGTTCTAACTTCTAAGTTTTGAATTGATATTTTATACTTCAATATTTGACATTTTTGTTTCTCAAATATTTTAATGTTCAACTTTTAAAAAAAAAATTACTAATCAAATTGCAGTTAATCATGCATATGTTGTTGTTTTTGACCTTTTCAGACCTGGTAATTTGGACTTCAAGGTAAACAATTAGAAATCAAATAATGCATATTTTGTGAATAGAGTTTTTTTTTTTTTTTACAAAATTTTAGGGTGAGAGGATGGTGCCCAGTCCAAGGCAGGGAAAACCTTCGGGCTCAATGAGCACTTACAAAAATATTTACATTTACCTCCCTCCAAAGGCACTAGTGGGACTCGAACCCGGGTTCTCTCGGATTCAAGACATGTCATTTTACCACTAGACCAAGCCTTTGGAGTTATTAGTGATTCCAGAGAGGAGGAGAGGACATAGATGATAGCTACTTTCATCTCTCTTATCTTCACTTTCATCTCTAATAACAAATAAAAAATCAAGTTCCCTTTAGCATCCAAAAATTGGTTCCTGACACCTTGCTAATTCACGTGCGGTGTTAGCAAGAAGTGACTGTTGTATCCTGGAGGGTATTAGCTATGAGACCTACTGCATCAGGTAACTTATCCAGGGTGGCGAAATACTCTTAAGTCCAGTATTTCGTGCACGCCTCAATCAATACTCGATAAATTTACTTGTTCTCTATTCAATTGTATTTAGAGTTCTATTAATTTGATGCTAATATTATTTGTTGTTTATTACCTTATAATAATTCTATGTTTGTGACTCATGCAATTGAAATATTTTTTATCAATAAAAAATCAAGGAAAACAACAAAAGTAAGACCTCAGCATCACAATGGAAATAAAGTATGTGATTTCAAATCAAATGACATATGACATACTTAATTTCTTTATTGGATTAAGTGGCAAAAAAGATGAATATTTCTTAGATGAGCTCACAGCTCAACTCACATAATTGAAATCTATGGCGTTATTGAATTTGAATCCTTAGTCACGAAGATTCTTTTGCCAAATAGTCACACATATTATTATTGTTTTTCAATTATTTACTAATATCGTAAAGTGATACGAACAAACCAGTTGCAATTGACATAGATAGTTAGACCTCCTGCTCACACCAATTGTAGTTTGAATTTTTTAGTCAAAATTCCACAATATGTTGGTGATTCTATCCGTCCTTGCATGAGGTGTGTCTCCAATAATCTACATGTTTATCTTTTATGAAGAAAAAAAATGACATACTTATATTGAAGAAAGAGTGAGATTAAAGATTGGATTTGTAGAAAATGGAGTTCTTGGAGTCGTATAAGAAATAAAAAGTAACATTTTCTTTTTGACGGTAGAAATAAAAAGCAACCTTACAGATTAAGTAATTTGTTAAAGAATGTGATGGATACCACATTCTTTTCAGCAATTATGCAGTTACTTAATTACAAGATAGAATAACTTAGACACTTATCAGATTGCAGCTTAGAAGAAATGGTGAACAAAAGAAAACACCACCCACCAAAAATGAACAAAAAACATATACCTAGAGATTTTTTACACAGATAAATACTCCACTCAACCCAAAACCAAAGTTTTAGAGGCTTCCCCTCCCATAAATAACAAAAGAATGTAAGTAAGAGTAAAACAATCAGTATTTAACTTTGCATTTACTCATCCATCTATAAAAGTTGTAAAGTATTTTTGTTTTCTACTTTCTATCACTGAGTGAATATTCACACTTCTCGGGAACTTCCAGTTGAGTAGCTTCCTTGGACAGGTTGATTAGCGGTTGTAGCCGAATCATCATCTGTGGCATGTAAATAGCACAATTTATTAAACTAAAACCAGAAAATTGGTAAAAGCTTGCAATCAATTTCTTCATCAATGTCAAGTAATTGTTAGTCTCTACAAGGAGTGGTAAGATCAAGATTCAAGAGTTTGGATCCTGCAGCCTCTTCAAGAAAACTTCAGCAGTTGGATTAATTTAACAGATGAGAGATCAACACTATCAACTGTTAGATTAACCCAGTGGTTGAGATTTGGCTGGAGGGGACGGAGGCAAATAGTCATGAACCATTAGGTAAGGTTAATCCACAACATTAACCATAAGTCAAGTGAATCATCAGATCTCAAGCATATCATGAGACATTGTTACTTTTACAGTATGAAGAAAAAACACTCAAAGAAAAGAAAAACAACGAGCATATTCTTCTTACCAAACAAGGTCTTAATAGATGGCCGTTTAGGTTTTGTGCTCTTCTTCTTCAATTCAGCTGATAAGACAAAACACACTCAAATTATTTATGGAAGTATGTTGCAATGATGAATCAACTAGGAAAGAGAAATAAAATTTGGGGGTCCCAAAGGGAACAATAAAACAAAGAGTGCATGAAATAACTACAATAATTGCAAGGTTCAACAAAAACAGTCTATTGAAGTGAATTGATGCATCAACGTCAAAAATTAGCTACAGATATGTGCCCAAATATAATAATGAATGTTCCATATGTAGCGTGCAAATGAGTTAAACAAGAAAATAACCACGGGTAGAATAACATACATCTATTCTAGTAAGAAGAGACTATTTTTTTCAAAGACATGTTGCATTTGAGACATCAATAAAATGGGTTCAAATAAGCTGGAAAGTGTTTATTAAACATAAAACGGTAGGAAGCATAAGCTGATTAAGCATGAAAAGGTCAAAGATACTTTGCACATATAATGCAAGGTATGTATGTGCACAATCTGGACAGTTCATAATAAGTTACAGTCAGACTAAGGTATTATCCAATGGCTTGCATGGGAATGTAAGGAGTTTGCAAAAGAATCACTGAGTACAAGAAACAATATGTCGGAGAGGAATTTTTTAATTACAGAAAAAATGATGGAAGGGAGATGAATAAGTTCAACAAAACAATGGCAACAAATATAGTACATAAAATTAAAGATGTACAAACCCATTCCAGGTAGATGATCATCATTCACGATTTCATAGTTCTTGTATGTGTAGCCAACAAAGTTAACATCCTTAGATGACAGCATCTGCAATAAAACAAGCTTAAGTTACAAATCTGAACTTGAAAGAATGTATGTTCCTCATCAACACTATCCATGAATTTCAATAAAGAAACATTTGTATTCAGAGTTATCGTTACAGAGAGTTGTGTAAAATTCTAGTGCCATGTAAAGCAAATCAATTATCTTCAAACTAACTAGTCTAATGCAAGCATAACCCCTACATTGAATAAAAGTTTGAAAATAGTTTATAAAGAACGGCCAACCTTAACCTTGCTTTGTGGGTTGAATTAGACTCAAAACCTAAGATTTGGTATCCGAAAATGTTTTCTGTTCTCAGTTTTAATTACAAAAAGATCACCTTGTTTTCACTGTTTCCTGTACAACACTTTGAAAACAGAAAAAAAGGTGAAAGGTTGCGTTTTTTAAATTAAGACTTCAAAAAAATTGAAATTCAAACAGGCCCTTAATTAACTAATCAAAAGTTACTCAAACTACTTCAAAGAACTTTACTTCATGCTTATCACACGCCATGTTACAGGTCCAAGATATTTATTGTTTCACCAAAAACAGAAACTAATGCAGATAGGCGGTAGACAAATTACTAGATAGATAGACATTATACAGGATTTAAAAGAAAAGAAAAAAACCGGAGCATATGATAGAAGCTTTAGTTTTGATAAAAAATTCCAAGAATTTCACAACATATCAGTTAAGCTTCAAAGAAGAAATGACCTACTAAAAGTGCCCCTAGTAAAAATCATGCCTATTAAACTAACAATGACACAGATAAAATTACAGAAACCAACACACCATTTACACAACGAATTCAAATAAAAACGAACCTTTCTCCATGGACCTGATTTTGAAGAAGGTTGAGATTGGCTGTCCACCTAACATATCATAAGGAAATCAAGAGAGTGAGTGATGCTGGATTACAAGAACAGACGGAAAAAAACATATCCTTGAAAATAAACATAAATAACATACCTCATCAAATTTCTCAAAATTTTGAGTATCTAATTCATCATTGACCTCAGGAATAAAAGCAGCTCTCATTTGGTACAATTTATCCCATTCAACACCTTTGAACCATGGGTGAGCCTAGAAAAAATGACCAGCCAATTATTTTGTTAATGTTGAACTGTAACCCAAAATAAATTATAGAATTTAGAAAAGAACTCATCAAAACACCTTTATTTCATCAGCCCCTTTGGTTCCAAGCCTCTGTTCAACATTACACAGAAGTCTACAAATAAGATCCTTTGCCTCTGGTGATAGTTTAGCTTCTTCTGGAAATTTCAAATATGTTCTCCAATTTACTATCTGCAAATTTGAGGGTAGGAAATACAATATGATAAAGATTCAAAAAAATCATACACAGTAAAAGGAAGAAGACAGACACATTATAATGTTAATCACTAATATGTGACATCTAACTATAAATTATAAAATAACAGTACTGGCCAATAAATCCAAATATGTTTTGTGAAGAACGTACTTGATACTACTAAAGAGGGGAATCAATATCATATCAAAGAAATAGAAATATACATTTGTTAATATTTGTAAATAGGGAAAAAGCTTCATTTTTTCAAACAAAGGTAATAATTTACTTTTAAGGCTAATATCAATGATAAGGTCCTAAAGAATATTGTAATTCCTATTTAGCTTGCACTTAATATAGAAATATAGGTTTTCTTTAAGCACAGAAGCCTGCCAAAATTTCATGAACACAAGAGTCCTACTCCTACATATGTGCTAAACCTTAATCCACACATCGTAATTCACCAACAGTTGATCTAGGCATTACCTTTCTACAAGTCAACATTGGTTCATCTGAATAAAAGGGTGGATATCCCACTAGCATTTCATACATTATAGCTCCCAAAGACCACCTGGAAACATTAGAACAATCTCATCAGAATATATAGAAAGAATATGAAGCTTACAAAATCATGAAAACTTTAAAGTAATTTTGAAAAGGAAAGCTAGAAAAACATGTTATATGATATACCAATCACATTCCAGGCCATATCCTTTTTTCAGTAGAACTTCAGGAGCAATATAGTCAGGTGTTCCTACTGTAGAATAGGCCTGCAGTGTTGCAATGAAAGAAAAATTTCAAATGCTGCAAGTCTTAAGTCACAATTGGATCATGGGAATATTTTTTTTTATTTGGAAATACAACAGAAGTCAGAACAAAAGGTCACCAGATTTATAAGCACAATGAAGAACAATATGAATAAGCATAGTTTATTGGTTAATTAGGGAAGGAATAAAACAACTGTTAACCTGAAAAACCATAAGAAAGCAGTAAAGCCTACTTAAGTAAATTTGATGTGACTTACAAGCATTCGCCTATTTTTCTGCCAATGCTGCAGTTGCTCCTGCTGAGTCCTTTTAGGAGCCGCAGGTTGTCCATTGCTCTGAAGGGCTCCACTTCTGTTGATTCCAGTAGAGAAGTCCTTTTCCTGAAGATTACTGCAGTCTAGTGGTTTACATAATCCAAAATCTGATAATTTCATGTGACCGTTTCTATCTAGCAGCAAGTTATCAGGCTTGATATCTCTGAAAAGCATATCAAATCAGAACATTATATATTTTATAATGCACATGAAAATAAGACTACTGTAAGATTAGTATAACAAAATTTACATGATGTAATATTACTATTTACTGCTTTAGCTTACCTGTGAACATAATTATGTTTATGAATTGACTCTATTGCTAGGATAGTCTCCCCAACATAGAACTTGGCCTCATAGTCGGTCAGTATATCCTTCCGCATGAGCAATGTCATCATATCGCCACCAGGAAGATACTCCATTATAAGATATAAATAATGTTCGTCTTGAAAGGAACAGTAAAGCTTTACAATGTAATTGCTATCAACTTCTGCAAGTAGGTTCCTCTCTGCTTTTACATGTTCAACCTAAACAAGGAATACAAAAGTAAGCAATGACTATAACAAGACACAGGCAATTCACACAAACAATCTGAAGAAGCCCTGATGCTTTCAGTACCTGGCCTCGGCGAAGCATCTCTGATTTTTTAAGCTTCTTCATAGCATATACATTACCAGTTGCCTTCTCTCGGCAGATCCTGACCTATACCCAAAAAAATTATAAAACTATAGTAAATAAAATAAAAATTTATTGATATTACATAAGGCAAACCAACCACTAATCCATATTTATTTTAGTAAATAAGAACAAATTGAAGAAAAAAGAAAGAGAGAGATAACCTAAGACAATAACATATTTTATGATAAATAATGATTTGACAAGAACAAGATATTTTTCAAATATTTTAACAAAGTCAAAGTAACATATGGAAAACATCAGAAACACGGTTTTACTTTAATGAAAAATAAAGGTAGACTATACCTCGCCAAATGCGCCCTTCCCTATCATAGTCAGGAGTTCAAAATCATCAGCCCCCATCTTATGCCTCTGAAGTCGCATGTATTCCCTCTCCTTTTTCTCAAAATACTTAAGCAGGTTGTTCTGCTCTTCCTCAGAGACTTCAGAATCAGCCAGCTTTTTTTCTAGCATATTACGCCTGCAAGAAAATGTGTCTAGCATTACTAAGAGCTTACAACAATTTCCATTTGTAGGTCTTATTAGAACTTAATCCATAACAGCACATCACAGACATTGCATCATAATATGTCAAGAACATTGTGCAAAATTATATTTCAATGTCAAAGAATACCAACTAGTTGCTACCTTTTTGGTCTGTGGTAACAGTGAGCAAGGACATTAAAGAAAATTCTCATTTATATTTCCTTAGAGAAGACTACAGGTTGTTAAAGCAGCTATTTTTCAAGCTTCAAAAATTACCATATTAACGGATTCAATGTCATAATGATCCAAAAATTAAGTTGAGAGAACATACCGTTCTTTTCTATCCTGCAAGTCCTTCATCTGCTTCTTATAATGGTTCTCTATGTACTGCTTTGCAGCTTCAACCTTCTGTTTGGTGACATTTGAAGGAGCTTCTTCATTTGTTGGGGGCTTTGACCTTTCTTTTGCAACGCCTGCAGTTTCCTTGTTTTTTGAAGAATGCATTTTGTCCTTTGACTTGAACTTATGGAACCAGCAACTGTCCATTTTATAAAGAGCTTAATCCCGCTGTGTTACATACGCTATTTCACCGACTACTTAATATTAGAAGTTTTGTTAACCAAAAATCTCATTCCGCCAGCAAAGAAATCACGGAGCCATTTTGCACCACACACTTACTTCTGTCCAAACAGAAAATAAAAAGGTAATGGATCAGTAAACTTAAGCATGAGCATGGTTATTTAGCTGATCAGAAGCAAAACTTCAACAAGCAGATAGAGTTTAAGAGACTCTAAGAGTTGTTAAATCAAAGTAAAATGTGGATACTTACAAATGAAAATATACAAAAACAGTTTTAAGAACTCATTTTAAAATAAAGATTACATTGCAATGAAGAGGGTAATCATAAATAACCAAATTTTAACAAGAAAATTTGTTAGAGCAAGTAAGCAAAAGTAGCACAAAGAATGTAATTAAAGCTAACCATAAGATCGTAACAAAAAGAGAAATAATCTCCAAATAAAGCTCATAAAATTGAAACCACTCCCTAGGATCTAGTGATCCAAATTATACAGAAAAATCAGACTTCAAAAATCTTGATCAAATTTGCAAAATTTAAAAACTACTGTATACAAATTAATCAATTTCAGTTCAAGTCAAAATCAAAACAAACTAATGGCACAATTAAACTTTCAGATTTGCCAAAAGCCTAAAACAACACAAAAACCATAGAATTCAAAGCTTGATCAATCAATCAATCACTCAATTAGCACCCATCTTCAGTTCAAACAGCGATCCCCAATACATCAAGTAACTCAATTTCACACACTACAAGTCAAATCAGTCAAAAGGGTAAACAAAAACAATATCAAATCACAATCACAGTGATCCAATAACCATCAATCAAAAAACAAAAGAATCAATTTTTACTTCAACTAACACATATTCTAACCAAATCAACACAAACCCAAAAGCCGAAAAATTGAAACTTTAAAACACCCACATGAAATCAAACTCAAATTCAATCAAATAACAGTTGCAGAAGAAAACAAAATTGAAAATTGAATTGAAATAGAAAAGGGTCTTACAGAATCAGAATAAGAATCAAAATCTGAAATTGAGAGTGAAATGAGTGAGTAATAGAGAGAGAAAGTGGATTGATTTAGAGAGAGAAAGTAAAGGCCCCGGAATTAACGGTGTGAAGAAAGGAGGAGGAAGAAGAGAAGAGAGAGGACCACTTTCATCATTCAGTTTACTCTTCTTTTTTCTTTTTCAGAGTTGGAAATTATTATTATTATTATTTTGCTAAAAAAATATTTTTAATTTTTTTTATCATTAATATTTTTTTATTTTTGATAACAAAGTTGGAAAGTGTTTCATGTTCTTTCCTTTTTTTTATTTTACCTAATAAAACCTTTCCTACACTTTATTTGTTTGTTGTCATCAAATCCAATTATCCGTTTTTTGTTCTTATCAAATCAAATTAAATTAGATTAGATTTGCATAGAAACCATTTAGATTTAAATATTAAAACAAGTTTTTTTTTTGTTACAAAATATTAAAACAAGTTAGGCATAGTTGTTTTTTTTTCCTTGTCAAAAAAAAAGTTGTTTTTTTCCTTTTTTCTTAATCCACTAATTTTTAGGGGAAAAGGATCAAAGTTCGACCGAAAAATAAGTAAATTCTAACCAATAATTATTTCTATCAAATCAAACTTGGATTCTCTTAAACGATTCGTCTTAAAAAGAGTTCATTAATCATTTAAGTCACCTGATCACTTGGTCCTTAACAAGATAAAAAAAGATTTGCATAGCAGGTAATGTATTTTTCTAAAATATACTTTTTATTCCTGCTCAAATGGTTTTCTTAGGAAATAATGAATTAAAGTTTACTTTTAATACAATCGTTAGGCTGATATAAGTCATTTTTTTTATCTTTACAGTTTTTATAAATATTAATGTCAAGTATTAAAAATACAAAACTAGAATGTCTTAGTTGAAACATTAGTATTTTTCGTCGAGAAATATTGAAAAAAAATTGCAAAAAAAAAATTAATAATGTAATATTTGTTTTCTAACAACAGCTTCCCTTTTGTAAAATTAGGTTTATCAATTTGCAACCTCTCTCAAACCATTTCTTTGGATCTTTGGAGTTAGCTTAGTTCTATTATTCCATACTAGCGAAAAGACGGCACTCACGTGTCTATTTTTTAGCTTTTTTTATTGCGTTAACATTTAAAAATTATGAACGATGTTTTTTATGAAATTTTGATTTTGATTAAAAGTAAAAATATAAATATAAATGTTTTTTGCTTTCAAATTATAACCGATCAAACTAATCGTGGTTATTTATTTTAAAGAAACCAACAATATAACAAAAAAATATAATCTAAATTCTTTTTTTTTTTAATGACACCAATAATCTTTAGGCTTAAATGCACTTTTCACCCCCTATGTTTCAAAAAGTTGCAATTTTGATCCCCTTTAAAAAAAATGGATATTTTGACCCCTAACTTTTGGGCCTCTTTTGATTAGCTGATTTTATGCCAATTTCTCAGTCTCTGATGGTGTAAACTGGCATGGGGATAAAAGGATGCTGATAAGTGAAGTCCAAACTTGCATGGTGTCCAAACTGGCATGATAAGTGGAGTCCAAACTGATAAGTGGATCCTTCTTTAGGGGGGTCAAAAGTTACACCATGCCAGTTTGAACTCCACTTATCAGCATCCTTTTATCCCCATGTCAGTTTACACTATCTGAGACTGAGAAATTGTCATAATCTCCATCAAAATCAGCTAATCAAAAGAGGGCCAAAAGTTAGGGGGGGGTCAAAATATCCATTTTTTTAAAGGGGGCCAAAAT